>Ga0315282_10000935_pt1 | contig 57168 bp, 55 predicted proteins | sample YL17G07_20_MG_FD_203693 | JGI IMG/M metagenome (GOLD analysis project Ga0315282, IMG submission 203693) | Sediment microbial communities from Yellowstone Lake, YNP, Wyoming, USA - YL17G07_20 | ecosystem: Environmental > Aquatic > Freshwater > Lake > Sediment | place: USA: Wyoming | collected...
TTGGCACGATGATCGACTTCTAGTAAAGCAACGCGGAATGCTCTTCCAACTTTCCGGTAGTCGGATCGACGCGTAGCTGCATTGCCTCAAGAGTGATGACTCCTAGGAGAACTCTACCGAGGGACCTGCTCACGAGAACGGGCATTATTCTCTTCTTGCCGTCAACTTCAAGGAGCGCGTGCGTCAGGTCGAGTTCATCTGCGCCTCTCGCGGTGGTCACCTTGACTCTTTCTCCCGTCAACTCCAGGCCCAGCTGTCTGGCGATGGTCTCTGTAACGACGGTGAATGTGACACCCGTGTCGACCAAGGCGCTGGCTTTGACGGACTTAGATCCGTCCGGGCTCTTGATTTCCACGTCAACCTCCACGTGACCCATTGACTCAATGATAGCTAGGTCATTGTCTTTTAAGGGTTGTGAGAACATACATTGGAACACCAACACGTTCGGTCAGGGCCATGCTCGGATCTCGTCATATGACGGGATGCGCCCACTGAGGTTCAACCTAACCACGGATTCTCTAGCGCCTTCATGCCGGGTTTCTCTCACAGCCTTGCTTCACTGACACTCATCTTAGGCCTCACAACGGTCGCCGTCTATCCAAATGGGATGCCTGAACTCTCGAGCGGGGCCGCTAGCTATCCGGTCACGGTGGCGAACAGGTCGGTGTTCATCTGCGTGACGAACGACACCCAGAACCTGTACGTTGCTGTGAGAGTTTTTACCCCCAACAAGCCACTAGTCATTTCACTCGTTGTCTGAGTTCCTCGAAGAACTGAGTCGCTTCTTTGCGTTCCGAGGAGTACGTCATGCTGTAGCGTCTGCACAGCTCGATGTAGCGCTCTATGATGGACTTTCGCTCAGCCTCCGCCATAGGACCTCCTGCCTCGATCATGGCCCTGTAGGCACAAATGGAAGCCTTCTCTACCCTCGCACGTACCATCTCGTCATCTGCTAGCTTCAGCGCCTGGTCGAAGTAGTCGAGTGCCTTGCGGCAGATCTCCGGCCGTAGTCCGACCTCCTCCGGTTTGGGGAAACAGTTGGGATGCACACCGGATTGCTCCGCGTTGTCGTGCAGCATCTTGACGTAGTCTAAGATCGGCTGAACTGCGTTCCTGTAGTGCAACCTCACGAACTCCACGATTGTTGCCTGATCATCGAGACGAGGGTTCCAGAGCATTCGTGCTATGAGGTAGTTCCGCAGATCGGAAAGCTCGCCGGAAGTTCCGTTTCCATTGGCTTGCATGAACACGCCCTTGGCCTTGTTGCTCAGGAAGTAGCGCACGTTCGGACCGATGCTGCGCAGGTTCGGAAACGGCAGGTCATAGGCGGTGAAATTGGTGTTGTAGTTCCAGATCCATATGTCATCGCAGATCTTGCCCCATTCGTTCATGTCGCTGCAGAACTCCCTGTTCCTCGGACAGTTCGGGTCATCGATCGGGTGCAGTGTGCAGCACTCGATGCTACAGAGCTGGATCTGCACATTGTGTCGCGGGCGAATGGTCTTAGGCGCTTTGCGCGTATACCAATAAGCCAGCGTTCCCACCTTGACGTCCGGGCATGCCCTTTCGACCAGTTCTGCGACAGCGTTGACAAAAGCGAGTTGAGAACCCATAGGGGTGCCTTCACGTTGGTTGATCTCTTGACATCTATCACAGCAGCAGTATCTATCCGTATCCGCCTGACTGACACTGACGTTCTTGACTCCCCGATGTTCATCTATGTAACGGATAGCGGATTCCGCAGCAATCTTGATCACTTCAGGGTTCGTCACACACAACTGAGGACCGGCTCCGACCGTGTTCGTATCACGCTTGCCGTCCACCAAGGCGTAATACTCCGGATGCTCCTTTCCGTACTTGCTGAAAGGAACCAACAAGTGAATTGAGTGGCTGATGAGATCCTGAGCCGTTTTTCCTCCCAATCTCTCGTCAGTAGCTACCGTGTTAACCCGCAACCGCGCTGCGAATTCGGGATGTTCCGAGTTCTCCTTGTAATAGCTCCAACGGAAACTGAACGGGGGTTTGTGGGTGTATTCTCTGCATGGGATCTGTGCCTGAGAGGAATCGGGAACATGCGTGTGATCATGGGTCAGAAAGCGCACCCCCAATTCATCTTCGAGGAACTGATACACCCCGTAGAGCGTGCCTCGTGGTCTTCCACCGACGATGGCTAAGAGATCATCCCTTATGATCACATGCAAACCCTCTTCGCCCAACTCAGGAGTGTCAATGGTGATGCTGCTTTCAGCTAACGCAGTGCCCTCACCAATGTAGACGTGGTTAGAAGCTTCTTCAACGGCATTGCGCACCGGGAGAAGTATCCCTGTAGATTGCTCAAAAAAACGCTGGAACTCCCGTGCTGCGTACTTCTCAGGTGGGATGGCCTCCGAATCAACAATGATATCCCAGTTTTGCATCTCGGAGCACTTGAGAACTGACATGTAGTCCCTCCCACTAGAGTAGCCAGAGATTAATATGCTATGTCTTTCTTCGCGCGCGGATTATTGAATCCCTTTTCGTTGCCCGCCAATGGATCTCCGCACCTGTCGAGGTAGTGAGCATCCCATGCGCCTTCCTCTATGTGGCGCCCCATGTCCATCAAGGCGGCTATTCGAGCGTGTGCTATTCTTCATGTCGTCTACCTGTTGGTGTCCTTCTTGGTGTTCTGGCGCGCAACTTCAGGGTGTGGGTACTAGTGCTTGGAGATCGAACGGACCTCTTCGTAAGGATTCGGAGTGGATCGGTAGCAAAATGGGAACAAGCTAGTACCGGAACCGGCTCAAAAAGGGGGGCGGATCGAGGAGACCGAAGGCCGCGACCCTGAGGGCAACTGTCGGCAGTTGAAGGGGTAAACGACATCTACGCACTACCTCGAGGCTCTAGTGCACGTGCCCGACCCCAATTGACTTGGAAAGCGCAAAAAGGGAACGATCCAGCTCTCAAAGCTAGCCTATGCATTGGTTCCTAACCCATTCCGGTATGGAAGCCGCCGCACTCGCCAGATCTTGTTCTTGAATGTCCGTCTTCGCGCGCTTCATGTAGTTGCCGATTTCTCGTCGCGTGCTACAAGGGTCAAGGACTGCTAGAGGTCGTAAACGACTCCAGGTATCTTCGGGAACACCTGTGCTTCTCCTACGTGTTTGGCACCTGCCAGCCAGCTGACGAGCCTCTCAACTCCGATTCCTCCACCAGCGCAGGGCTTGAGCCGACCCTCCTCTGCCAGCCGCAGCAGCGTTGAGTAGTTCTCCTTTCGGACCTTGTCTCTCTCCATCTTCTTGATGATCTTGTGGTACTCCCACTCCCTTCTTGCACCCGAGAGCACCTCGCCGTACTTCGGGAGAAAGAGGTCGTAGTTGTCCCAGTCGCCGTCCTCGAAGTCGTAGAATTCCCTAGGAAGGTTTGTGACCCAGACTGGGCCTTCGTCCTCCCGTACCAACGCGGACTCCCACTTGTCTCCATGATCTCGCTCAAGCTCGGCCCTGTCGCAGACGGTGAACGGCCTTTCGGGGACGGTCAAGGTTTCGTATCTTCGCAGGGAGGTCAGTTCCTCAGCCAGGTCATCCTTCAACCCAGCGATGAGTTCACACAGCAGCTCCTCAACCAAGCCCCTGATTTCCGCAGAGGTCGCATCCCTCACTTCGAAGTCCAGTTGTGTGAACTCGTAGGCATGCATCCCTATGCCAGCTCTGCCTCGCTGTTCGATCCTGATATTGGGAGATAGCGTAAACAGTTTTGGATATGCCAAGGAGCAGGCCACCAGTTTGTGGATTATCATGCTCGATGTTGTCCTGACGTTTTCCCCGTAGATCTCCAGCTCGATCCTTTTCTCGAGCGAGGCTCCAGGGTCGGGCCACAGCGGGTCCGTTGACTTTGACAGCACAACCGGCAGCATCCATTGGAAGCCCCGGGCTAGAAAACCTTGCGTGAGACGTTGCAGAACGCCTGTCATCACCCTACCGATTGTCCTTCGCCGCTGGATCTCCTCCTTGGAGAGGGACTCCAAGGGCTTCGGTATTCCCGCCGGAGTAACTGAGGGAGTGGCCGAGCCGGTTTGGGCCGCCAGCTGCTCTGCCCTCTTGCCAACCTTCCTAGGATGTGGCTTTGCTGAACGAGGCGCCATCTTACAACGAGCGACCGAGGAAACTGGCTTGGAGATAACAGCTTCTGCCCAAAATCCGGCCGATTGCTGGCTCGGTGTCGGATAATACTCTTATAGTCCGGCAGATTGACGGAACCTGAGTTGGACAGCAAGGACGTCGAACTCGTCCAAGCCCTAAGAAGGGACTCGAGGAGGCCGATCACCGCGCTGGCAAAGGAGCTCGGAATGCCTAGGGCTACGCTTCAAGACAGGGTGAGGAAGCTCGTGGGGGAAGGGGTGATCAAGAGGTTCACAATAGTGCCGGATTTCGCGAAGCTGGGCAGGCAGATAACTGCCTTTGTCATGGTTTCGTTCTCCCCGGTTCCCGGGCTCTCCCAGAGGGAACTCGCTAAGGAGATAGCTGAGATCGAGGACGTACAGGAGGTCCACCTGATCTCCGGGCAGTGGGACATCTTGGTGAAGGTAAGAGTGGGCAAGGTTGAGGATGTCGGCAGGCTTGTCATAGACAGGATCAGAGCGATCAGGGGAGTTGCGAGGACAGAGACTTGTGTCAGCTTTGAATGTGTTAGAGAGGAGTTCTGATGAAAAGCCGCACTCGACCCATTCAGTCGTCTTGCCGAGTACGCGATGGGCGCAAGAATGGTCTGCAGGCCGCTGCCACTATCTCATCATGGAGAACGCTAAGGTGGCGAAACCGGGACTACGACAAGCCCCCCAAGGACGATCAGTGCAACTATGGATTGCTTAAGACACGCGGGGCTCTAAGTCGTTTTTTGCTGAGTCCTAGATGTCAACAACCCAGATTTCCATAGGAACGGGCCTCACTTCCACTGGAGAATATGAAGGCTGAAGTGGGGGCGCCCAGATTTTCGCGACGAGGTTCGAACTGGAGTCTCATGGGCTCTCGGCCGCTATGGCTCCCAAGCCATGAAGCCTAGGCCAGGCTAGCCGACGCCCCCTGCCAAGCGTGTCTCTCCAACCGGTAAAAAGCTTGACGTTCCGCCTACCAAGTACTCTGTGATCTTTCGGTTTCTCTGGCTGTGCCTGGAAGCTCCGGGAAGGAGGTCTTCATCCTTTGCACTGCCACTTCCGAAGCCTCCTTCAGTATTGATTGTACGTCTTGATCTCTGATCTCCGGCACGTAATTGTACGAGTCGATGGTTCCGAACGACATCATCGCCTCTTCCAAGTTCTCATTTATCTTGCCCAGCTCCAGTGACACTTCCGGCATAACCCCTCTCAGTTGCTCTGTGAGTGGCCTCAGCACACCCAGCTCGGGAGAGGATAGGATATCCTTGGCCTCTATGGCCTCCTTGACCGTATCGAGCCGAAGAACGACCTTTTCCAGGGTGGTTGTTGCCACCAAGATGGTCTTCGCAATCTTCTTTACCTGCACTATCTCGCTTGCGTAGACGGCAGCCCTTTCCTTGTCCTTCTCCGCCTCGGCGCGCACGACCCTTTCGAAGAGCTGGTCCTTCTTGTTCACCAGTGCGTCGTAGCTCCTCTGCAGCTTGTCTACGAGTATTCTCAGCTTGATGGACACTTCGCCCATCTTGACGCGCGGATCAACGTGTTCCACTATGGGTTTGACGGGTTTCTGCTCCTTCTTACCGAACAGGAAGTTCAGTACCATTCTTGTTCCACTTACAGGGACACACGTCGTTACTGCAAAAATTAGTCTATCAGTCTAAACCAAAAAACCAAATATACGAAATAAATACAGGGACGGACGATGGGCGTCAACGAGCTCGAGGCCATCGCGGTCCAGAAAGCGCAACTCGCAGTCCGACTGGACCAAGAAGGGAAACGGGAAGAGGCCTTGAAGAAGTACGAGGAAGTAATAGTCCTTTTCACCAAGATCTACGAGATGGTTGGAAACGACTCGATAAAGAAGGCGTATCTGGAACTGATATCCCGGTACAAGAGCCGGGCCGAGGAACTCAGGTCTGAGACGCCTATCAGGGTTTCGATCCACAGGGAGGAAGTCCCGATCTCCAGCCTGATGACAAAGCGCAGTGGCGCAGTCAAATGGGACGACGTGATAGGTCTTGACGAAGCAAAGAGAGCAGTGAAGAATGCCGTCGTGTGGCCCTTCAGGAGACCCGACCTCTACAAGACCAGATGGAACAAGAACATCCTGCTCTTCGGTCCACCGGGATGTGGTAAGACACACCTTGCCGCGGCGGTTGCCTATGAGATCGAAGCTGACTTCTACGAGATCTCCCCGTCAACGCTCATGTCTCATCTGCTCGGAGAGTCCGAGAAGAACCTTGCGAGGGTATTTAGGGCCTCGAGAGAAATCGCACGAAAAGGTAGGCCGGTGGTACTCTTCATCGACGAGATTGAATCCATCATAGGGGCAAGGGAATTGGAGATCGGTGGAGAGGTCAGGGTGAAAAGCCAGCTGCTAACGGAGATGGGCGGACTGACTGAGAAAGAGAATCAGAGCCTCTTCCTGTACATAGTCGGCGCAACCAACAAGCCGTGGTCACTAGATACACCCTTCATCAGGAGGTTTGACAAGAGGATCTTCATCGGACCCCCGGATCTTGAGTCGAGAATACTCATACTGCAGCTGTACTCCAAGGAGGTGTCGGTGTCAACCGACGTAGACTTCCAAGAGATTGCGAGCCTCACGGAAGGGTACTCCGGAGATGACATAGCAAAGGTGGTGAGGGACGTACACGACAGACTCCGCGACGAGTTGTTCGAGCAGAGGGGAGGAGCGGGAGAGATCAGAGCAGCGACAAGGGACGACTTCCTTTGGGCGATATCCAGAAGGAAACCCTCAGTCGAACAAGATCTGGTGCAGAGATACCAGCGCTGGTTCGAGGAGCACGGAAGCATCTAGGTTGAACTGTCTTCTTCCTCGAAGTCCTCTAGCACTATCTTACCTCTGCCGCTGAGTCCTTTCAGCGCCTTGGAGATCTCTTCCTTGCTCGCGCTCAGATCCCGGGCCGCTGCCTCTGGAGAGTACTTCCCGCCTCTTTCGTTCAAGTACTTGAAGAGACGCTCCTCGAGTTCCACTGTCCCTCCCGGTACTTCTCTCTCCACTTCTACCGAGGGGACTTTCACTTCCTCCTTCAACGGTACCTGGGGGAACTCCTTGGCTATGCGCTCAGCCGCTAGGGCCGAAGCCTCGTTTAGTATTTGGCTGACCTCTTGACTCCTTGCCTCGGATACTTGTGGAACCTGCTCGGTCTGCTGCAGTTGGGTCGTTTCTATTATCTCGGACACTTGGTCCCTTATCCTGTCCATCTCGGAGAGGTTCACGTCGCCGACGCCTGTGAACACCGTCTTGACCTCTGACATCAATTCACCTGCGATCCTCAGATCCTCGGTGACGGGCCCCAAGAGCGTGATCGTCTCAAGCCTCAGCTTCGCCTTCTCCAACAGGATCTCCCCATAGTAGAGCTTCTGCGCAAGAGCCCTGTACTGAGCCACTGCGTCGGCGTAGTTCGATGCCTTCCCGCGATTGCCCTTCGCTTGAAACTCCACGAGATCCTTGAACAACGACTCCGCCCTGGCCGTCACCCGGTAGCGTTGATTCTGGAGTCGCCGGAGGATGATGTCGAGACTCACGGCAGCCCCCTTGAGCGCCATCTCCTTCCTGTGTTGTTCATCGTCCTCCAATTCTTCCACCTGCCTTCCTATCTGAGTCGGCTCTTATCTCTAGCACAGTTACCCCTTGGTCGGTTCCGACCACCAGGAACCCGTCCTTCGCAAAGAAGATCCCGGTCTCAATCACGCCCGGTATGGCCTTCAGTTGAGCCTCGGTGACAGACAAGTCTTCTATCCTGCCAAGAGGCACGTCGAGAACATAGTTGCCGTTGTCGGTGACAAGTGGCCCAGCTTTCCCCGGCAGTAACCTGACCTTTGGTTCGACCGACAAGCTCCGCCTTATCTCTTCGACGACATACGGCATTGAGAAGGGGAGAACTTCCACTGGCAGGGGGTGGTTCGATCCCAGCTTCAGCACTTTCTTCTCCTCTTCTATGACTATCACAACCTTGTCAGCAGAAGAGTAGAGGACTTTCTCTCTAGTCAGCGCGGCTCCTCCGCCCTTCAGAAGATTACCGTCCGCATCGGCCTCATCCGCACTGTCGATCACGACCTCAAGCCTCGGGCTCTCATACAGGGAGGAAATCCCCAACCCAAGCTTGGAACACTCCAACTCCACTTGGGATGAGGAGGGGACCACGTTGACCTGTCGCCCTTCTGCCCGAGTCGCCTCTGAAAGCTCTTGTAGGAGGATATCCATCGTGGAACCCGAGCCCACACCCAAGCGACCCTTTCCCTTGACCAAGGACAGCGCCTTGATAACCGCGGCCTTCCTTTTCGAGAGAACCCTGTCCGGAATCACTTGGCCTCACCGGACTCGTTCAGTTCACCCAAAGCGCGGAATATCTGCTCTCTAACGCGCCTCAGTTCCGCTAGGAATTCCTCGCTGGACATGTTGGTAGCCGGCCGTGCCATGTCCGTGGCGGTTTGTGGAACCGAGGCAACCGCTATGCCTGAAGCTGTGGGCGCCCGCAGCGCGACCAGAGCCTCGTACTTCTGGCTGAAGGACCGCAGCATAGGTCTCCTCTTCTCAAGATCTTCAAGCAGTAGAGTTATCTGTCTCTTGAGTAATGCCTTCTCAACCGCGCTCAGAAGTCTTACCCCTCGGCTCTTGAGTCGTATCTGATCCTCTGGAGCCACCATGTTGGCCTTGGAGAGATCCGACAGGGCCGAGTCAACGTGGCCGCGCATTTCCTCGAGTAGCTCTATCTCATGCACTAACCCGGTCTTGTGTGTTCCCACGGCTCCATGGGGCAAAGGTCTCGTCTGTCTCGTCAGTGGAGAGCGTGGGCTATTAATGGTTTAGGTCTGTTTTGTTGTTGATATGTTTACCGTGGATCAGAGAATCGGCGTCCAGACAGGTTTGATGCATAGCAATTCGGCGTGACTCGCTAGTGGATCTCGACGATGTCTCTGTCTCTCAGTTCGAACCCACTTCCCACCCTGACAGACGCCGCGTGTTCGGAAGGCCTGTATACTACAGCGTACTTCAACTCCATGGCCAACTCGCCGTGAATGGATTTTGCAAGATCCAGCACCGTAGCCCCTTCGCGCAGCAACACTGGATCTGTGGGCACCTCTTTCTCTCTCGGTTCCTTCGTCCAGACCCTTATCTTGCCAGTCACCTTTAGAATGTCATGTAGCAGATACCCTGGGTCATCGCCGATCTCAGACAAAGCTCTTGCCAAAGCAGGTATGGAACCGTCCAACAGAAACACTTCCCCGAGTCGGGCACGAAGCTCATCTGGTAACAAGACCCAGAACTTTATGATGAACGCGTTCGTGTTCAGGGAAGCGTCCAAGGAATAGATCGTGGAGTACTTAGAAACCTCGACGGTCACCCCTCCCAATCCTGCACGCTTTACGTGATCCACTGCGTCCCTGCGATCCATGAAATCTGACTGCCCCCTTACCTCCACGCTCTTTGTCGGGGATAGGGCCATCTTCGTCTCCGAGCCGGGGCAGACGAAGTAGATATCGAAGCGTTTCAGCGCGTTTGCCACAACACCGCAACCGCGCAGGTCCTCATCCGAAGAGATCGCGAAGAGCGCGATGTCGGCCTGCTTCACCAGATCTAAGTAGTCTGAACTTGCTGCAAGGGAGAGATTCATCGGCAGGAATATCGTGTTCACGCCGCCCAACCTGATCGAATGGGGTCTGACAGCGTCCGAGTAGAAGCCGACAGAACTCGATCCCACTACCCGCGACAGGATTGCATGCCTGAGTTCAGTGTTGCTGTACAGCAATAGCAGTAGGAGTTCGTCCTTCCCCTTGGATACAGAGAGAGCTCTCTGCCGCCTAGCTTGTCTCCTCTTTACCCTGTCTCTTTCTATCCCCTCCTCCAGTCTCGTGATCTGTCTTTTCACGTTGACCCTGAGTTTCTCAGTTCCTTTGTGGCCAGGGATCATTGAGAGAAACAGCCTAAGGTTTTTCAGCTTCTCTGGCTTCGTCTTCGACGCAACCACTCTTTTGTACTGAGCCACCGCATCCGGGGGAAGGTTGGTTACCACTTTGAGTGGACCGAACATCCCCTTGACCTTATTTTCCTTTGCTCTGACTGTCGTGCCTTCCTCAGGCTGTCAGCGTAGTGGTATTGGAGCCCCGGACGGGCTTCGATCCCGTGACCTCTGCCTCTTTGTCTCGGATACCAAGGCATTGCTCTACCAGGCTGCTCGCGGATTCTCGCTCTGAGCTACCGGAGCTCGGAGGTTCTCGTTCCAGCGGAAATAAAAACGTTCAGTCCATCACTTGAAGCACGCAAACACCCGACTAGTATCTTGAGCCAAGTATCTCCTTGAGGGCATTTATCCTAGGCGTGGAAGCCGGATCCACTCCGTTCAACAGTGCCATATAGAGACTAGTCATGTCCAGCTTCGCTATGAAGGAAAGGGCCTCCGCTACCGCCGTTTGCGCGGTGGTGCGTAACTCAACGACGACTCGTCCGCTTGACTCCAGTATACGCTTCGAGGCATCCATCCTCGACCTCAGCACATCAGACTCGAAGCTGGACCTGAGTAGAACTACTGCCAACTTCCCGCCGGCGTTGAATCGCTCGGCCTCGAGTTCGTTGTGGTCGAACTCCGGAAACGTACCGTTGGATGCTAGCATCTTCGCATTCTCGTTCAGCTGTTGCCTGAATCGGAGAGCAACGCCGCTCAGGATTCCGTGCCCGTAAACCAACGGGAAGGTCCCGAAGAGCCTGGTGGCTAGCGACTTTGACTCGTTCCTGTCTGCGGGCACTTCGACCTTGACACCATCGAGAACAGCCTCTACTGATGCTACGCTCTCCTGCAACTCAACTACCCTCTTGGAGGACACAACCCCGTTCACCTGAAGGAGTTTGACCAGCGGTATGAAGAGGTAGGGTAAAGCAGACCTTGGCGCCAAGTCGGGGGGGACCCTCACGTGCGGTACTCCGGATTCTACGGACAAGCGCTCTATCTCCCCGCCAGAGCTTATTGAGACCAGCCTTATCCCGCGTTTGATAGCTTCCCTCAGGCAGCTGACCGATTCCTCAGTGTCGCCTGAGTACGAAACAACACACACCAAGGTATTGGGCGATACGTATCCTGGCAGCTGATAGTCTCTGATCACCTCGATCGGAACCGTGACCTCATTGATGAGCCAAGACTTGACCAGCTCCGGCCCCATACCGGAACCGCCCATTCCACAGAAGACTACGTTTCCCAGCCCTTCCACGCTGGGCACTCTCATCTCTGTCGAGATCTCTATCGCGTGCTTGATCATCGACGGGAACTGGAGGATCTTCCCGTACATGTCGCTACGGTCAAGCTTCGATAGGCCAGCGAGCCAGTTCTCCTCGCCCATTTACTAGCCTCGGTTCGGAATCACGGATATTATCCTTTCGTAGGCGTAACCTCAGAGAAACTCAGTGTCTCAGCCAAGGTGGGGCAGATAGGCTTCGGGTTCGAGATGTAGAACCCCGCAACCGCGTTGGCAAGTAGGAGCCTGTCGGCCGTTGCCAAACCAGCTAGATAGCCCACTATATCACCAGCGTTCCAAGTGTCACCTGCGCCCGTCATCCTCAGGGGAGAGATTCGAAATGAAGGAACCGTGACCACGTCGCCACCGGCGACTGAGACGGAGAAATCAGATGTATGGTAGTCTATGGCGCAACCAAGCTTGTCGGAGAACTCCCTCAGAAAACCCAGCGGCGGGGCTCCGGATCTTGAAGGGGAGGTCATGCCAAGTGACTTGGACAGCCTACTCAGTTCGTTCTCGTTCAGGCTCAGGACATCTACGAGGCCGGGCTTGAACACCTGCTCGATCAGCGACGGTATCTCATTAGCTCGATAAGAGGGATCGCTGATATCGATGAATGTGAGAGACTCGCTGTTCTCCTTGGCTATCGTGAACACCCTCTTCGCGATCTCTGTTCCCCTTTTCGTCTGAGCCCAGTTGAAAGTGCAAACCACTTCGGAACGTCGGATGAAGGACGTCACTTTCTCGGTGATGTCTTCTTGGCTGATCGCCAGAAGGCTGCCAGAGTCGCTTACCATGATGTTGGAGAGCTTCCCCTCAGAATCCGAGATTTCCAGGGCAGTTGTCATGGAGGCTGAGGCGCCGGGATCAACTAGGGACAGGTCTATCGGAAGCCCATTGGTGAAGAGCCTCAGCAGATGAAGCCCGACATCGTCGGTTTTGGTGAACAAGGTCACCTGAACGCCGAGGCGACCAAGAGCCACGGCGGTATTCACCGCGTTTCCGCCCTTCGCTATGTACTGCTTTGTACCCAGCACGTTGCCGCCGCCCTGACCCACTATCCTGTTGAGCTCCTCCAGCAAATCAGGATAGGGCTTCGGGTATCTGACGAAGTGGTCGATGAAGTAGTCGGGAGAGACAAACGCCCTTCGGGAGGATATTCTCGACAGCACTTGATCCGCGGAGACGTGCCCACACATGAGTAGCTTCCGTTACCTAGGTTTGTGTCTGGCGTTTTATTCTCTTTCCACTGGCCTGACCGAAACCTCTTTTCTGGTCTCGATTCTCTCGAGTTTGCCATCCCTGATCCAGAATATCCTGTCGCTGACGTCAATCATTTTTAGGTCATGAGTGGCAGTGATTATGGTCACACCCTTCTCCGAGTTGAGGTTCTTCAGTAGGGTTATGATGTCAAGTCCCGTGTGGAGGTCCAAGTTACCTGTCGGCTCATCTGCTAGCACTATTACCGGGTTGTTCGCCAGAGCCCTAGCTATAGCAACTCTCTGCTGCTGGCCTCCGCTAAGCTCGGCGGGCTTGTGATCCAACCTCTCACCCAATCCCACTCTTTCGAGCAATTGCTTCGCGCGTTCTAGCCTTTCTTCCCTACCGACACCTGCAAATATCATTGGGAGGGAGACGTTCTCAAGGGCAGTCAGGACTGGGATTAGGTTGAACGTCTGGAATATGTAGCCGATCTTTCTGGCCCTCAACCAGGCGAGTTCGTAGGCGTCCAGCTTGGCTATGTCCACTTCATCTATGTACACCTTGCCTCTGGTAGGGCGATCCAAGCCACCGATCATATTAAAGAAGGTGGTCTTTCCGGAGCCACTTGGCCCCATGATCGAGAGGTACTCGCCCCTCCGGATCTTGACGGACACCCCGTCAAGCGCTTTCACGGTTATTGGCCCCATCACGTAGTTCTTCGCCAGATCCTCCGTTTCCACCGTGTATTCGTACCTGAGAACAGATGCCATTTCTCTACACCTCGTAGCGAAGGGCCTCCACTGGGTTCAATTTCGATGCCATGTAGGCCGGCACCATGGACGACAACAATGACAGAACGACGCTCAGAATGACCGAGTACCCGATCAGGTCGATGGAACCAAGAGCGGCTTGGGTTACGAGGCTGGAAACCAGCGACGATTGCGACTGAAGCGCGTAGATCACGAATGCCACACCCCAGCCTAGGATTCCGCCGATGACCCCGCCGATAGCTCCCATTATGCCACCCTCTATGAGGAAGAGTTCGAGGATGTGAAAGTCCTCGGCTCCGAGGGTCTTTATTGTTCCTATTTCCTTGTACCTCTCTGTAACGCTCATGAGCATACTGTTTACGATCCCCACACCGCAGACGAGTAGCGCGATTATCGCCATCCAAAGCTGGTAAGAGGGCAAGGCCTCCGCGCTTGCAATCGGCCCGCTCAACGCTATGACTATTCTGGATATCGTTAACAGGGCAGAAAGGAACGCTATACCCAGCACAATTGATACTATCGTTATCACAGCACGGGTTAGCCTTCGCCTTATGCTCTCGACGCTGAACGCTATTGCCTCCCCGATCGGGAAGATTATTGCCTGCTTCTCCCTCTTCATGGTGTGTGAACAACAAATGGGGCTTTAGACGCATTAAAGCTTTGTCCCCAGCGCGCTGACCGGCGTGGAGAGAGGAACCCAGCCCTCAAGAGGGAGAAGACCCAAGCAGAGTGGAAGGTGGGTCGTTGATGCGGGGCCCCGGTTCCCGCTGATTCGTTGGTTCAGGTTAGGTTAAAATAGCCTCCAGCCAATATGGCCCGCCCATGTCGATAGATCTCTTCCTTCAGACCATCGAGCCAGTCATATTGATACTGGGGCTTGTGTCGCTGGGTGTTGCGTTACTCCTCATGTGGATCAGGAGAAGATCCAAGTAGCCCCTTCGACAGCAAGAACGCGCTAATCGACCAAAGCGATTGCCCCTGTCGGGCAACTGGCCACGACTGCTTCGCAATCACAGTCCGTACCGCAGCCGGACTCGCTGATCAGCTTGGACTTGTTCTCCTCGTCGAGCGCGAACATCGTCGGACACAGGCTAACGCAGACTCCGCAACCTATGCAGAGATCTCTATCGACCTTAGGCTTCAACTTTAGCTCGCGCCCACCGTGCAACTAGTCCATATTTGTCTTTTTTCATTCCGCTGCGAGTCAAAGGTTTTAAGCCCGGCGGGAATTCGGGTACCGTTCTTCATGGAGCAGAGCCTAGCTGACAAGTACATCGCTCTCATACTGAGCAACAAACCCGACCTGACCCGCGAGAGGCTGATGGAAATGCTCCAGGAGAAGATGAAGTCCGTCAAGGCCAGCGAGAGCTACCGGATGTTGTACTCCATATTCCTAGTCGCTCAGGAATTAGGAGTCAAGTTGGAGCAGGCCTCCCTAGATCAGCCGTTGAAGATAGGCAAGCTGGTGGCAGGCATGAGGAGCATAACTCTCACGGGGAGACTGATCGGGATTTCCGAAAGAACTGTGTCCACTCAGACCGGCGAGGAGATCAACCTCTCAAGGCTGTTCGTGGGAGACGAGACGGGATGGGGGATGGTGATCCTGTGGAGGGAGAAATCAGAACTGCCAAAGCTCCTCTCGCTGAAAGAAGGTGATGTGGTTCAGATTCAAGGAGGATACTCAAAAGAAGGAAGGCTGGGCGTGACTGAAGTACACGTCGGCAACTTCGGTTCGGTCACAAAGGTCCAGAACTTCGGCCAGTTGCCCAGCAGACAGAGCTTCTTCGTCGGACCATCAAAGGTTCCGCAGAAGCCTTCTCTTGTCAACGTGACCGGGGCGATAAAGTGGGTCTCACCCTCCAAGCAGTTCTCGGGTTTCAGAGGACCTAACGAAATGAGGAGGATAACCATAGGAGATCAAGAGGGCGAGATACAAGCGGCCCTTTGGGGTAAGTCCTCAATGTCGGTGGACGAGGAAGACGTGGGAAGGCAGATCAACATAGTCGGGGCGAGGGTGCGCCTTAGCCCGGCAGGGGGCATCGAGCTTTCTGTGGACGAAGGTAGTTCAGTCGAGTTGGGGGAGATGGTAGGCGAGCCAGAGGATGAGTCGAGGGTATCGGAACTCCGAGAGGGGATCGTGCCCAGACTGGTGTGCAAGGTTGCCAAGGTGTTCGTTGAGGGCACCTTCTCTTCAGCGGATCTTGCCGGAAGGAGATTCAAGGAGATAGCAGTCTACGACGAAACCGGCATGACCAGCCTCACCGTCTGGGGGGAAGCGATCGACTCTCTGCCTGAACTAGCACCAGGGGACGTGGTGGAGATATCGGGAGTTCGCGTGAAAGGAATGGGGAGGTCGGCGCAGCTAAGCTTAGGAACCTACGGTAGGCTCAGGAAGAGGAACTCGGCAAGGGAAAGCCTCGAGAAGCTGAGCGAGCCGTCAGTAGGGCCAACGCAGGTAAAGGACATCCAGGACGGTACAAGAAACATATGGGTTGAGGGCATGATCTTCTCGAACGTTCGCGTTCAAGACATCACCGCGAGAGACGGAAACATAATACCAAGAGCAGAGTTCAACCTAGCTGATGACACGGGCCTCATTAGAGCTGTCGCCTGGAGAGACGATGTCGAGAAGGTGAAGGCCTTGGACAGGAACAAACCCATACTGCTCAAGTGGGTTGATATCAGGAGGGACAACTTGTCAGGGGACTTGCTGCTGCTGATATCCAATAAGACCGAGGTCGTGCAAAGGTGATGACGTAGTGCTAGAAGACCGGGGGGACAAGGAGCAAGTATTCACAGTCAAAGTCGGTCAGAAGAAAGTCTGGGCCTACGTGACCGCTTGCGTCACATACTTCAACAGAGGAGGAAGGAGACTGGTGATTAGGGCGAGAGGGGAGAGCATTCCAACGGCCATTGATGCCGCGAACGCCCTGAAAAGGTCATTCTACAAGAACTTGGTCATAGAGAACATCTCGTTGGTGGAGGATCATATCGGAGATGAGAGGGGGGTGCGTGCCGTCAGCGCGATAGAAATACCTCTGTCGCTTGAACCCACCTCAAAAGAAGAGACGTGATGAGCTAAGCGGCCGGAAACAGGAAAAGGCCGACTACACTCAGGCCGATGAAGAGCAGGGCTCCAACTACTATCACCTCAGGCTTCAACTTAAGCCCTCCAGTGTCTTCGTCAAGCATTGTCACCAAACCTAGCCCGGTCGGTGGCAACCTGGACCTGCGCTTGGAACCCTTCTTCTTTGACATCCTAAACCCGATTGAGGGTCCGGTTATTTAAGTGTGAAGGAGAGAAACTTAATCAACGCCGCGGCATCCAACTGATGTCGCTTGCCCGGCAACTCCGAGATACCAACAGCCGATGTCGTGAACAAGGTTCTCTCTGAGGGGCTGTTCATCAGCAAAGACGCACTTGATCTCCTGAGGAAGTCGGCGTCCAAGGACATCTACGAAAAAGCTGTCGTCAGCGCGATCCAGATGGCCAGGCAAGAGAGGGCGACCACGGTTGAGGTCAGGCACGTGATGGCAGCCATCTCGATGTCGAAGGGAGAGGCCGTGGAGTCTGGAGCTAGGACGAGGGTAGCCATGGGGAAGGAGGTCGATTCCGAAGTGGAGCTGATCTACAGTCCCAGCGACACAATGCCCGTGTCTGATTCGGTGAACTCACGGGCCGACTACTTCCGGAGCCGCTTTAGAAGGATCGAGCGAATCTTGAGGAGCAGGCCCGACTTCAGCAGCTCAGTGTCCGTGGGCGACATAGCAAAGGTCAGCTCGCAGGCACCGTTCAAGACCATCGCCATGATACTCAAGAAGGACAACAGGCGACTGGAGGTGGAAGATCCCAGCGATTCAGCGACCCTGTATATGCCCAAGAACCCCGACCCTGAGCTTGAGGAGAAGCTCTCCTATCTGGTAGTTGACATGGTGGTTGGTGTGGAACTCAGGAAGTACCAAGGTGCAGTGTTCATCAGTGATGTTGTGCTACCTGATGTACCGGATACCCCGGCCAAGAGAACCAAGGACCCGATCGTAACCTTGCTGCTGTCGGACCTGCATGTCGGCAGTCAGTATTTTCTTGAGAAGGAGTTCGCCACGTTCGCGGAGTGGCTTTCCGGCGCGAAGGGTAGCGCCTTTTCTCAGGAGATTGCCAACGCCGTGAAATATGTCATAGTCGCAGGGGATATAGTGGATGGCGTCTTCGTCTACCCCAAACAGGAGCATGAATTGAAGATAGTGAGTCTGGAGAGACAGTACGAGGAAGCGGTCAAGGCACTCTCCAAGCTACCGGAGTACGTCCACCTCATCATAGGGCCGGGAAATCACGATGTGGTTCGAGATGCAATTCCTCAGCCGCCCATACCGAAAGAGTTTCTGGGGGATCTTGCCACGGAAAGGGGAAACACGACGATCGTTGGCAACCCAGCCCAAGTGGCATTGCACCAGATCAAGTTCCTGATCTACCATGGGCAGAGTCTGGAAGACGTTGTGGCGTCTGTTCCCGGCATAGAGTATTCCCGACCCCATGACGGAATGAGATTCCTCTTGAGGGCCAGACATCTAGCACCAATCTACGGCGGCAACACACAGATCTGCGCCGCGGGAGAGGATGACCTGACGATTCCCTTCAAACCAGAGGTGTTTCACGCCGGACACCTTCACGTTGCTGGGATCAGCAACTACAGGGGCACGCAGATAGTGAACAGCGGAACTTGGCAAGGTAAGACATCCTATCAGCTGAACCTGGGGATCGAGCCTACTACCACGTCGCTAGGCGTGCACTTCATGAAAGATGGGATGTCCAAGCTCATGTATCTCAGGGATTTGATCTAAGTGTACAATTATCCCAGCACCCGCATCGAGAGGAGCCATGCCGAGAGGGCGGTCGACACTGGCACGGTGAAGTTGTCATCAACCGGGACGGGAAGCCGTTCTACGACCATTCCAATGACTATCGGTATCAGCAGCGATGCGTCGCCTGTCAGCATTAGGGTGACTAGACCCGCTGCAAGGAGTCCGGCCAGAGATCCACACCAACCCTTCCAAGCACTGAAGCTCCTAGCTTCTTCACCCAGTCTTTCCCTTAGTAAACCGGCGACGCCGTCTCCGAATGTCAGGTTGACGATCGCCACGAGGGCGACCTCTGCGTTGAACAAGGAGAGAACCAGAGATATCGCCGTCATCCCCAGTATCGCTTCCCAAAATGGCCTCCCGGATTTTTCCTCTGGGCTGCCAAAAAAGGCCAGAGCGATTGACAACCACAGCTGTCTCTTTGCCATCCACCACCTGAACACTTCATAGACCAGATAGGTGCCCGAAAGCGACAGTGTCAGGAAGGGCAGCTCCGAGGGGAATAGGATAGACCCCAAGGTCAGGGCCGACCCCCCCATCAAATGCAGGAACTTCCTGCCGGTCCCGAGTGTGTCCTCTGATGACCTCAACCTTGCTCTGAAAGCCACGAAGACCAACACAGTCAGAAGGACGACCGCCACGGACAGGATCAGGGTTGCTGTTCTCAAGACTCCGAAGCTCCAACAAATGAGGAGTGACCCGAACAGGAACGAGAACACCGTCAGGTCGTAGACCGTGAATTCTTTTTTCTGGGTCTGACCATCCATCATTGGTCCCTTTGGAAGAAGGTATACCTCAGCAGGGCCGCGACGCAGCCCAGTGACTTCAGTTTCTCACCACCCTCATGCCTAGGACTTATGAAGGTGATTTCACCGGAGGATTTCTGCACCGCCGTCAGAACCGACTCAAGGCCCTCGGGGTCAACGTTACCTTCTTGGAGGATCGATTCCAACACAAGCAGGTGCGACACCGCTCCTGAAGCGGAAGCTTGCGACACCTCACCGAGCCCGAGTGCGACCGTCCCAGGCTCCTGGGCCAGACGCTTCAGAACCTCCTCGACTAAGAGAGACTCTCGCGAGAAGCGGAGATCCTTTAGGAACTTGGTCAAGACACCACTCTTTATCGACTCCAGCACGCCCGACATGGTGCCGCTCGTTGATGACCCCGCCTGCACCACCCTTGACCTGAGCTCTTGATGTTTGTCCTCAAGATAGGAAATGAATTCCTCCTTAGCAAACCCTGGACCCACGAGGGCGACCGGCCCACCAGCCCTGCTCGACAGCTCCTCAAGCACTGACGCGACGTGTTTATAGAATTCTATGGTGTCCTTCCGCCTCTCGTCGGGATTCTCCTTCCCCGATATATTGTCCCGGATCTCCTGCGCTTCGACCAGACCGGCGTCGGAGAAGATCCCAATTGCCGCGTTACCGTACTCGATCGCAACTATCACCGCTCTGTTGCTGGAACTGCGGCTCCGCTTCAGGAGTTCCCACGCGATGGAATCCGAAGAACTCTTGAGGATCGTTACGTGCTTACCCGGCTCTAAAGAAACTGTGTGCGAGCGACCCTTTACACCCTCTATGTCCTCAGGAGCTAGCTCGATGGTTCCGGTGAGGTTCAGCTTTGCTGAGGGCAAGTCCAAGGCCTTCTTCAACACTATGATTCTGACGGTGATCGATCTCCTGACTTTCTCTGCATTGTCCTCTGAGCCAACTCGCAGAACTCTGAAAGTCCTTGTAACCACCCTGTCTCCTGGTTGGATGAAATTGTACAACAACCAGAGATCCTCAGGGTCCGTTGGGACGGCCGATAGCGTTCCGTCCTGCCTGTCGGACTTCAGAATTCGCAAGTTGAATATGACTCGGCACGTCCATTATTAATCTGCCTGATGCTCGGCGCGGTTGGTGGGCCGGGTGAGACTTGAACTCACGACCCCCACCTGTCTCAGACATCCTGTAAGGGTGGTATCCTAACCAGACTAGACGACCGGCCCGGACGAGCGACTACCTTCTATCAGATTTATTCCTTTGGTGATGGTGGACCCCAAGGTTCGCGATTTGAAACCGCACCGACACTCCACACGCCATCCGGAATCCTATTCGCCAACGCGGGAGGTTCGCCTTAGCGCTGCTCTCTCCCGAGCCTAGCGAGTTCGGCGATTCGAGCATTTCGGAGCCCCTACGAGCTCCTATCGTGCTCTACCACCGCCCAGCGATTCGGATCCCTTCAACGGACAGGAGGAGTAAGGTAACGATCCCGCTTCGCTGTCCTCAGGTTACGAGCCCCGCATATCGCCGGTTTCGGGATAGGGCACGGCGAGCGCCCAGCCCCCCACCACCACCGCTTGTAACGAACGCTTGCGCGTTCTTAAGCATAAGGTGTACGCAGCGCAAGCCCCTCGATCGAAAGAAGCCTCGCAGATGAACTACTGCGTCTCGTGAACTCAAACGCTGACCTGGTGGCCCTTAAAAGACATGGCGGCTTTCAAGGTGTGATGAGAGCACAGTCATGCTGCACCGCGATATGCGGACTTTGCCTGTCACTTGCACTTTCCGCTGGACTCGCGAGGACGGCTGCGGTGCCTGATGAGTATAACTTCTCTCAGAGGATGTACAGGTTCAGCGACATAATACAGGGCGTGTTGGAAGGCGCACAGAACGTGATCGTGAGTACTGCCAAGGCTGTGCTGTCAACCACGATGACGATCATGGCGGCAGTTTACGCCCCGATGGTTGTGCTCGGTGTGCTGCTTTACACCACCAAGTTCAACCGGTACAGGGGGAGAGATCTGATATTCGGCGCTCTCCTCTTGGCCTTCTTCAGTGAATTCATCATGCCCTCCCTTTTGGCTTGAAAGGGATTTATCGGGCGCCAGCGATCGAACGTCGATGAGCAAGGGTAGCAACGTGAAGAAGGTAAGAGCTTTTCAGATCTTAGACTCAAGAGGCAACCCGACCGTAGAAGCTGAAGTTGAACTCGAGGACGGCAGTTCAGGAAGGGCCTCGGTCCCGTCAGGGGCTTCAACCGGAAAATTCGAGGCTATCGAACTCAGGGACAGGGATTCGAAGGCCTACTTGGGAATGGGTGTCCAGGGAGCCGTCAAGTCGGTGAACGAGATCATCGCCCCGGCCCTTGTTGGTTGGGACGCGCTGGCCCAAGAGAAGATCGACCGAAGAATGCTGGAGTTGGACGGAACCCCGCAGAAGAGCAAGCTCGGTGGAAACGCCATACTCGCCGTTTCGATTGCGACCTGCAAGGCAGCGGCTGAACACTTGGGCCTGCCGCTGTTCCGTTATTTGGGCAAGGGTGAGGGCCACTGTGTGCTCCCGGTTCCGATGATGAACGTAATAAACGGGGGCAAGCACGCAGGTAACGCACTACAAATACAGGAGTTCGTGATAATCCCAGCTGGATTCAGATCCTACCCTGACGCGCTGAGGGCAGGTGTCGAAACTTACCACACACTCAAGAAACTGCTATCGAGCAAGTACGGGCGCACGGCCATCAACGTCGGAGACGAAGGGGGGTTCGCACCGCCACTCGCGGAGACCAGCGAGGCTCTGGACGTACTCGTACGCGCCATCGAGGAGGCAGGTTACTCCAGCGCGAACCAGATCCGTCTGGGCCTTGATTGCGCGGCCTCGTCGTTCTTTGATGAGATCACCGGAAGGTACGGCATAGACGGAAGGGAACTATCTGGGGGACAACTAGTCGACTATCTGTCCCAGATAGTGCAGAAGTATCATCTCGCCTCCGTTGAAGATCCTGTTGCCGAGGACGACTTGGACAACTTCGCGGAGTTCACCCGCAAGTGCTCGAACACACAAGTAGTAGGTGATGACGTCTTCGTGACGAACAAGGATAGACTGGAGGCCGGGATCAGGAAAGGGATAGCCAACACCTTGTTGTTCAAAGTCAACCAGATAGGCACGCTCACTGAGGCCTTCGAGACGATGGACCTGGCGTTCCGCAACAAGTACAGGGTCGTGGTGAGTCACAGGTCGGGCGAAACCGAGGACAACTACATAGCGGACATTGCTGTTGGCAAGGCGGCTGGCCAGATCAAGACAGGAGCACCGGCCAGAGGAGAGAGAACGGCCAAGTACAACAGGTTGCTCAGGATATTCTACGAGTGCGAGGATAGCGCGACCTATCCCGGAACCGAACTCTTCAAAGGCTGAGCTAGCCTACTCCCAAAGAACAGCTTGGTGCCCCCGCCCGAGAACTGCTCGTCGTGACGTACTCTGAAGAGCACGGGTAGGCTGGAGCAAACCTTCCCCACCGCCAGACAGCACAGTTCGGGAAGCCCCCTCACGAAAGATGTCAGCGACTCACTGTCGACCTGAGTCACTCGAGCCAGGAACCCGAGGTCACTGTCGTTCGAGTAGTTGAACAGGAAGACCGAGTCCGCCTGTCTGTAAACGAAGTTCGATAGGCTGCTGGGCTCGTTAGTGATGAACATGAGGGATATGCCCAAGTGACGCATCCTCGTGACGAGATCCTCCCAGAAAGACATGCCTTGGTAGATGTGCGCTTCCTCGGCGAATAGGAAGATCGGATCCAGTTTTCCCCTCTCCATGGCCTGAATTATGTTCTTCATGACGAGTTCTATCACCAGCTTCTTGAAAATGGTCGGCAGGCCCCTCAAGAACACTGAGAGGCATCGGCCACCGGACCTCTGAAGCTCGGAGATCACATCCACATCCGCCTGCTGATCATTGATGATGTGCGATGCGGCTATGACCTCAAGACGGCGTGTCAACGCGTCCTTCACGTAGTCGTTCATCCTTGAGAACAGTATCTCCTTTCTCAAGCCCTCAAACGACAGCCTGCCCGAAGCCTCAAGCCTGTCCCAGACTCGGGATATCTCAAGTATGGAGGTTTGCGGGAGTTCCATCAACTCCTCAAGAAGAGAGATGAAGACCGACTTCGGTATCATGCGGAGCTCAAAGGTCAGGGTCTTTCCGGGATCCAGTTGGACGAACCTCCGATCGTGAGAAAGCGGCATGTATTCATTATTGATGTCCAAGACGACGCACCTTGCACCGTTCTCCACCAAGCCCCTTATCACGGACTTGGCAAGTGTTGATTTCCCAGCACCCTTTCTACCCAAGATCAGGGTGAGTGCCCCGTCTAGATCCGTGAGATCGATGAGCAGTTCAGAGCCGTCGTCAAGCAGAAGCCCAACCGGGAAGGGGAGCCTCTGGTCACCGTCGACGGCGCGCCTGATCTCACGAAGAGTCGTGCGTACTATGGTCGAGCTCATTCGCGCGGGCGCCCACAGCGCGTTCCCTGTGAGCGATGAGTTCATCAGCGAACCCCTGACCTTGCATCTCAGCACTTTGGAGTCCATGATCTCCTCACGAACCTGTTCGAACAGCTCATCCGACTGAGATTCGACGAGCATGTTAGAGGCGCGGGCCATCCTGATGATCTCTTCTAGTTCGCCCGGGACCTTCAGGTACGAGATGTGTACTACCTGGAGAACGAGCGACCTGTCTTCTGACCCATCCTTGAGCGCCAGGAAGTCCCCAACCTGAGATTTCCCCGCTGGTAACTCAAGTATCTCGTAATCCTCACTCGCTTTCGAAAGAAGGTAAAGCATGAGTCATCCCCACATCGAACCCAGAAGCAGTTTCCTTCCGTCCAATGGATCGAGCAGCCTGACCCCGTGTTTCTCCATGATCACGATCCTCGCGGAAAGCACCTCTGCCGGCAGTATCTTCGAGAATATGTGGGCGAGTTTCAGTGAGTCCGGATACCCGACATCTAATGCATCGCTGCGTGACAGGGACGAGAACGTCGACGGTATGTCATCGGGTTGATGTGACCACACTCTACCGTTTAACACGAACCCCCCGCTCGAGAGCCTGACCAAGCAGGAGTTGAACGGCCGCTTGATCATGACAAACGGTTCGCTCGGGAATCCGAAACCCTTGTCCTCTTTGTCTTGCGGGGGAACCGTCTTGCTCAACTCGACTATCTTGGTTCTCCTCGGCACGTGATAGGATACATCTTCAGGTAGAGCTACCCCGTCGAGAAGGACAATTCCATCCCTTACAAGATCGACGGCAAGGCTCTGGGCGAACGCTTCGAGCGCGAACAGTATTGACCCTTGGTTCGCCGGCGACTTGGCGACGAGTGGCCCTATCTTTGTGACATGCACATCTCCGGCGGTCGACTTGGTGACTATGGCAGCGCGAGCGGCTTCGTAGCTGAACCCGCCCCCGTATCCCAACTGGACGTTGGAACAATCTACTGCAACGACTGGGACCTTGTCGCCGACGGTCTCAAGCGGGTATATGTCGTACGTTTCAGGCCCATCGTTTGTGATTTGTTCCTGTGATTCATCGGTGTGAAACTTCTCTTCTCCGAGCGCATCGCTGATGAATGGTAAGTTTATTATACGCTCGGATAGGAGTATCTCAACCTGGGTGTGGCGGGCCATTCCTCTTCGTCCCCCGTAATGTGAGGTTCCCCCGAACCTCACAACCCGCTGCATCCATCCTACTTCACATCACCTTGAGGAGAGATCATCGGCGAGGTCTCCAAGATTCCCCTGTCCGTTATCTTGTACACTCCTTTTGCAGCCCTTTCTACTTCTCCCTGCTTTGTCAGTTTCGTGAGGTTGTTGTTGATCGTCTTCTCAGCGATCCCGGTGGCTACCGCAATCTCCTTGACGGACAAGGTCGGTGCTGGTCGTGCGCTTAACTCACTGGCAACCCGCGCAGCGACAAGGGCTTTCCTTATTCCTTCGATCGCATCGGCGGGCTTCTTGACGAATATGATGTCGGCGCCGCTTATCTTGACATCGCTTCCGATCATGTCAGCTAATTCTGGTGCTGATGGAATTTGTAGGAAGATCTTGTTCCCTATCGAGAATGCAGGAATGGAGTCCGACAGGAACTTCTGAACTGCCTTCACGACTTCCGTTGTCTCACCTGAGAACTTGGATGAGACGACATTCTCGCCGCTCTTCACTTCAATGAATACTTCCAGGTCTTCTGCTTTCATTGCTGTACCACCCCTTTCAGACGCCTGACGCGCTCCGCGGCTATGGTTTTGCCCTTCTCCGTGAGCATGTATTCGCCCGAGGAGGTTCGCATCACTATTCCTTCTCTCCTCATCTCTGTAAGGCGCGCCGGATATCCGGCAGCCACTATGCCGCTAAAGCTGAGTTGCACGCCAATATCCCCGCTCTTCAGACCTTTGTCGCTTGCTGCGAGCAGAAGTAGCATTATCGCCTCTTTGTCCGTGACCGAGCTATCCATCACTTTGAGTATGGGTGAGCCCTTCTCGTCGAACCGCATTATGCCCTTGAAGTCTACCTTCTCCTCACCTATCGTGGCACTCTCAACCACTTCATCTATCCGGTTGAGGAGCTTCGGTACGCCCTCGAGGAGTTGACTGATCTCGTCCATATTAGCAGCCTCTAATTGCACTACCGCTCTCCTTCTTCGAATGGAAACGCGGACCGTAGCCATTTCGTTACGTTACGTAACAAAACGTATGTATTTAAATATTTCTTCCCCCTCTTTTCCTGCCTCCCTGGCCATTCTGGGCACGATTGGGATCAGCCTAGCCCGACAGCCCGTAGGGTTTTGACCCTAGACTACTGGCAATCGAAACCAGGATGTTGAGCGACCATGCAACTGTCATAGACAGCGTGACTTTTCCGAATCAAGGAAGCCGAAGGGATTCGACTGGCTACCGGCTTTGTAGTTCGACCGGGCTCCAAGCATCATTTGTAACCGACAACGCGGTTGGGTGTCATGTTCCGAGGCAACATGTGACTGACATACTTGTGTTGTTGGTTCCTCCACTGCGTGGACCTGTTACTGACTCTGGACTGGATCCATGAGTAGTGGAAGACCATCGCATCAACATTCAACATATACCTCAATGCAGGCCAACACCGCGTGACTACAGGAGAAGTCACGCGTCACGCTGAATCTATCTGACTTGAAGCCACAGCCGTCTCATAACAGAACGAACGACGCCCGGAAGGAATATCGTGGTGAGGTGCGCACCAAAAACTTAAGAGTACGCGGGCGAGTTGGTGGAATTGGCGAGGGAAAGCGAGACGCTCGTGCGCGCTAAGTAGGGTAGCCAGGTCTAACCCGCGGGGCTCATAACCCCGAGACCGGACGTTCGAAAGCGACGCGGACAGCGTTGCCGAATTTCGTCCCCTCGCTACTTCAACCATCTTATCTTGACGGTTAGTCCAAAACATTCCTACAACACCTCAGTGATATATTGGTCTCCATTTGGGTTCGCTCATGTTGAGGGCAGGACGAAGCTAGATTGCCAGCGACAGTATTGCCCTTGCCAAGCTATCGCGCGGGGTAACCCATCCACACGAAAACATCCTCGCCTTCCACTCTCACTTCGTAGGACTCCAGCCGCTCCAAGTCACGCCAAAGATCATAGCCGACGACCCTGCCAGCCAATCCCTCGTTCCTTGTACGGTCGACCAACTTGTCAATAAACTCCTTGGCGCGTCCGAAATCGTCTGCGGTAGTCTCCACAATCACTTTCTTCGCCCGATCAGTCTCCAGCTGACAGAATAGACTTACGTCCGCGAACACTATGACATCCTTCGCTCCTCTGGCTAGCGCCTGCTTGACCCGTTCGTCAGTCTTTGACCTGTCGGCAAGCAGTCCCTGCTGCTCAGTGTAAATTCTTTCAATGGTCGAAAAGTCCTTCCCGTAATCCTCCTCAGCCGAGGCCTCGTCATCGTGTAACTCCAAGCTCAGGTCGTATACTTTCGTGTCTCCAATCAATGCCAGATTCAGGAGCTGCTCCGCCAGTCGCGGCACTTCCTTCGGATCGCCGGTATAGATTCTCACGTCGAACCCCACGTCTTCCTCCCTATCCCTGCAAGAGACCCATATTTCGCACTCCTTCGTGGTATCCTTCCACATTTCGTCTATGTACTTCTTGGTCTTGAGTCTGACTCTCTTGGGTCTGTCAAAGGGCTCCCAGATTCCCGGTGAAGTCATCATACTGGTCTTCTACTCAATCACTTATATCACCAACTCATCGGTCCTCCGTCATTTCCTTGAATACCCTCCTGTGACTAGGCTTGTAACTCCCGATTTCTTCAATGAAGCGACGGTGAAGCGACGGTGCTCACCGGCTGGGATCGTGAAATTGTGACGCACTTCAATTCTCTTTCCTCGTTTCCTCTCTTCGCTATATATCTCATTAGGATGAAAGCCCAGGTCCTCTAAAGTTTGCTTCATCTCTTTCAGTCCCTCCTTATGTTTTGAGTATATCCTGATCTCGAACTGGTTGCCACACCTGCTGATCGTTCCATCGCCTGAGAAGAATCCCGTTAGATACGCCCGTTTCCCGGCATCATCCAGATGCTCCCTAGGCACGTGAAATTCAAACGGTCCGGTTTTGATGCCGAAGTTGTTCAAATCATAAAACACCCCCTTGCTACTGACGTATGACTCTGTGAGATCCCTGCCGGGATACTCGTAATGGTGTGGTGCCTGACCGTACACCGCCTCAAACAGGCCTTCGAACAGGTCAGTTAATTCTCTGTCGGTAGATGCAAAACTGGTCTTGTACTGGGAAGAGTAACCACCCTTCTTCTCGTCATATCTATAGTAGAAGTGGCTCCCGCCGTCGGACGCTATCAAGCCTCCCATCATCGCCTTCTCAGGAGCGAGTATTTCCCTCACGCCTTGATTTGACACCTCCAACCATGTTCCGCGGCTCAGTGGGAACGTGACCCTGTCGGGGTCGATTCTCCCGCTTCTGAAGTCTCCAACCATAATACCTCCACGAGACAGCGCGTATCCACCAGCGGACGTTTCACGAACCTCGTACTCGCTAAGCTGCTTCACTCCGCCGGGGAGGCATTCGCCGCCCTTCTCACCAGACCAGGCTGGCTGTCCTTGATTGAATCTTCCCTCGTACTGATTCCTGAGCCGACCGCTACCCATCCTGGTCTCCGCTCAGATACCCGTACAGGTCGAGCATGTTGTGGAGCGCTAAGGTCCTGATGTACCTGTCGTACCTCGTCTGGAGGCCCAACAGCTCAACGGGCGTTCTTCCCTTGCACGATTCACAATCACACTTGTTGGACTTTTATCTCGGGATCAACCATGTGATAGGCCTTCCCGCCCTTGATGTAGCGAGTGTGTTTTGCCTCTATGAACCACGATAGGTTCGAGTAGCTGGCCTTGGCTCGCCTGAAGGGATGTGCCAGACCGTAGAACAGAAGCTCAGCATCAGGGCAACTCCTCTTAAAGACATATTGAGCGCTGAGGAAGGCGCCGTCAAGCAGCCCCTGTCTGAACAGTTCCCTCGACGGCAGGGCGAAGGAGACGTAGCCCATTTCAACTTGTTTACGAAGGGACCAGACGTACTGCTGACCGATGGCTCCCTTGACTAGGCCGATCACAGGGATGCCCAAATCTAGGAAGTCGTTCGCGAACGCGACCAAGCGTATCGTCTGGGATCAAGACTGATACAGGGGAGCGTCGACGTAGGTGTAGTTATCTGGTACCATTGTGGCATCGGGCCTCAGGTCCTTGATCAGCTGGAAGTAGCGATCCCTGTCGAGCTTGTCAATGAGTTCGTCGGGCATTACCGTGGAAAGGACGATCTTGCCATGGAACCCCAGGTAGTCGTGAAGGCCTGAGCTTGATGCCTCGGTAAGGGCGCGCCAGTTGGTGAGCAGGTGCCAGAGCGGGGCGAATATCATCTCAATTTCGGCACCGTCCCTCCACACCCACGAGCGTTGGTCCACCAGGTCGACCTCGGGCGCGAACTTCAGGAACCCGGCCTTCTGCATCAGCTTCGTCCTAATAGTCGGAAGAGGCGGAGGAGGCGGCCTTGCCTTTCCACCGATCCTGCAGAAGGGCCGTAGGATGCAGACGGACTTGGGATATGTTATGCTGTCGTAGGACCTGCCTCGGATGCACTCCGCAACTAGACATATGCGAGTTATGCAACCAGGACATGGGTTCCTGAAGCAGAGACACTCGTTGCATTCCCTCCCGCAGCCTCCAGTCCTCTCACCCGGCCCACTCAATCAAAGCATAAACCCCTCAATATGTTGAAAAGGTTGCGCGAATTCTGTCACAAGGCTAGCCCGCCCTCACTGAAGGCCTTGTTCTCGAACAACGCCAAGATGTGTCGATCTGAGACGTTCAGCGACCGGATTTCCGTCCTTCTAGACTAGTGTTGTCGGCAACGCGCGCCTCGATCATCAATAGCAAGGTCATGTCATAGTGCCAGCAAGGCCTGGCTTTTCCTGACTTGATGAGTCGTAGGGTCGACTTCCAGCCCCAAGCTCTCCAGTCCATGTAGACCAAAAACATTGCCATCCATATCCTCGGCAAAGACTGCAGTTGTCGGCGCTTCTTCGTTATCGTATTCTACCAGAACGTGCCCGACTTCCCTTTCCACGATCTCACCTCCCATCGTCTTGAATCTCGCTCTTCTGGCGGGTTCGACCCCTAATTTTTCCAGAGTTCTTCTAGAAACCCAAGAGTAGGTCGCCCCTGTGTCAACGAGCAATCGTACCTCCTCGCGCTGTGATCCGGAGATTGCCCGCACTTTGACTGAAACATATGTCTCTCCCAAGGGGTGCGTCTACAATTTGGAATTGATGCCGCACTTATAAACCGTTCATTCGCATCGAAGGAATAACTCGATGCCGGGGCATCCGTGTTTTGGCCTGCTGAGCGCGTTTCTCTCATCCACTCATCAGATCAGAGAACTTATTGGCCGACTATTGACACAAAGTTCATATAGAGGTTTCCAGAACAGAAATCTTGGTCTCTATTTCGCCTCTGGATTCGATCTCCCCCTTCCTTCCGATGGTGTGCAGATTGCTGCCGTAGCCGACTATACTTGGTTCCTGGCAGAGCACTAGTTGTCGATAGCTATGTCGACCGGGTTTATCGCAAGATCCGAGGAGTGGGAAGGCGGACGGCTGAGTACGCGGTTGTTGAGGGTCTTGGTAAGTTCGATGTCCTGCCCGCCAACGATGCCGCCCTAAAACGGGTCGTATCGGCACTCTACTACGAGGGAAGAGAGGTCACCGGGGAGGAAGTCCGACATCTGTTGGATGAGCACGGACACTACAAGGAGTATGTAGCCTTCTACCTGTTGAGTCTCGAACTCTTGGGGCGCGAGGCGTTCACAACCAGACCGCGCTATGGTTAAATTGCTGAACGAGACTCAGAGCAGTAGCGATCGCGGAATAGACTGAAATTGACAACAAAGGAACTGATGATCGGGATAGACGATACTGACTCGCTCAAGGGAGGGTGCACAACATTCGTCGCATACAACGTAATCAAAGCTGTTACAGACAAGCATCACGTTAAGGTCGCCGACTACCCGTACCTAATCAGACTGAACCCGAACTATCCGCCGAAGACTAAGGGCAACGGTGCGGTCAAGATCTCACTGCACTTGGGCACCGAAGCTGATCTGAAGGCGGTCACCGAAACCGTTGTCGATGTTGTAAGAACGTACTCACGCCTTGATGATGAGGATACCGATCCCGCCATTGCCCTCTCCCTCGATGAGACGGGGGATCAAGCACTTACCGACTTCTATCATTCGGCTCTAGTTGACATTCTTCAGCCCCGAGTGGCTGTCGATCTAGCCGAGAAGCTGGACATCGATCTGTTGTTCCTCAAGGACTCAGACAGGGGAGCGGTCGGAGCGCTCGCGGCGCTGGGAGCCGATCTGTCCGGAGACCATACGTACGAGCTGTTGGCGTACCGAGACGAAAGCATGTGGTCCAAACCACGAAAGGTCGACGAGAGAAGTGTGATAGCCATGGACCGCGGCACCAGCCCGCTCACCTTCAACAACTATGACTATGCACACAAACGGGTACTGGTTACCCCACATGGACCCGATCCTATCCTAGTTGGCATAAGAGGCGAGACTCCTGACGTACTATTGAGAGCTCTCGAGATGTTGCAATTCCACGAACCTGTCTCCGGATATGCGGTGTTCAAGACCAACCAAGGGACCGATGCACATTTCAAGGCGTTTCGTGAAAGACATCCTGAAGAGTTAGCGCCCCATTCTGTGGCATGTATATCTGGCAAAATCGTCCGCCGGCCTGAAGCGATCAGGGGCGGGCACGTCCTGTTCTCCGTAGGAAGGGAGACCCAAGAGATTCCAGTTATCTGCTTCGCGGAGTCGGGGAGGCTCACGAAGGAAGTCAGGAAACTTGATAGGGATGACGTTGTTGAAGTGTACGGAGGCACTAGAGAAAGGGGAAAAGCGTTGTGCTTGAACCTAGAGAGACTGGATCTGATTCAGGTCGCAGCGAAGAAGGTCATTAGACCGCCCGTCTGCCCGGATTGCGGCAAGCGCTGTAAGAGCAAGGGACTCAGGCAGGGCTATGTTTGCCCCAAGTGTGGCCGGGCTTTTCGCCAACCACAGACAATCGAGGTTGAGAGAGTCATTGAGCCAGGTACGTACCTTCCCGATGCCGGGGCGATGAGGCATCTTAGTAAACCTCTTTCCCGGAAAGGCCTTGAGAAAGGGTCCCATCAAGCAATGCCGCTTATCGATGGTTGGTTCAAGTAGCGCGGTCTGTTCAGGGAACTTGGAGGTCAATCAATCTAACGAGTGCTGCGAAGCTCCTGTTGACGTGTGTAGCTGGTTTGGACTGGTCGTTCATAACTGATATGACCCCAACCGCCGGAATCTTGTAAAACCTACACGTAGCCACTATCATAGGGGAAAGCCCCTTGACCTTTCCGGGATGGAGGGGGCGCAGTTTCAAGTCCCGAGCCCATTTGGCCGATGACGAGTCGCTTGCGATGTAGAACGTTCCCAAGTGTTCTGAGTTGCCCTTCACGGCGGAATCGAGTACCACGACCCTCCCGGACGAGACCTGCTTGGCCTTTCTGACCAGGTACTCAGCCATCCAGTAGGAGTAGGGAGCAGGGGTCAGTCCTATCTGGAAGTTGCTCGTAGCCATGAGGAGGTCTGGCTTTCCTTTCGTGGACTTGTAGATGTCGATGCCAGGCACGTATGGCTTTCCGTCATCTTCTCCGAGCAAGACGTCCGGTAGGAATTGAGGTACACACTTGATGAACTCGGCCGCCTTTGTGATCTCCATCAGCTTCTCGACCACATGCCGACCGATCATCGACGTGCCAGGAATCGCCATCACCGCAACGTTCGCGCCGGGGGGCGGATCGTTGAGTATGAACTCCTTGAAGAGGCTCATGGTTGGGACTTGAGATCCTCTCGAAGCCTCAGCAGCACGGTAGTAATAGAGCTTTCGGGGTTGAGTGCGATCACCTTTGCTTGGCCTGGGAGATATACCGCCTTCACCAAGTCCAATTGCTGCAGTGCGTCCACGGCCCTGCCCACGCTGGACACCGAGCAGCCGACCTGCCTAGAGATCTCCGACTGACTGTACAGTCTCCCGGGGCCCTCCAGAAGACATTCCAGCACCTTTACCCTCACGGACCTGCCGAAAACGGAAGATAGGCTGGTCACGATAGATCGGTGACTCGCTCAGTTATTATCGTTATGCGCTGGGATCCAATCGAGGGAAGACTGGATTAACGCTTAATTATCTCAAAGAGGAGAACGGGTTCAGCGGCGGTAGCCAAGCCAGGTCAAACCAAAAGCGAGACCTAAGGCGGAGGACTCAAGTCGAAAGGGGAGATATCCTTTCCTGCAGAGGTTCGTCGGTTCGAATCCGACCCGCCGCACATCCTAACCTCGACTAACTTGTCGCGACGGAAATCAGAAGCCCCGGGCGAGATTCGAACTCGCAACCTGCAGCTTACGAGAGTCGGCCAAGACTGCCGCCCTGCCGTTGGGCTACCGGGGCTAAGCGAGATCTCGCCCGAGCCGCTTTAAAGCATTAATGTCGGATTGTCTTCTTCCACGAGAAGACAGTATGATCGACGGGTGGTGGGCAGATGAAATCGACATCACGTAGCCGGACGGTCGTCGACATGGGTGAGCTTGGCGTCATCAGGTCGTTCAAGAAGATGTGGCACCCCAAGAAACCAATACTGCAGGAGTATGACGACGCCTGGGCATTCAAGATAGGGGAAACGTTTGTGACAATTTCGACGGATATGCTAGTGGAACGGACCGACGTTCCTCCTGGGATGACCTACGAACTCGCCGCGAGAAAAGCGGTCGTGATGTCGTCCAGCGACATTGCTTCCAAAGGCCATGCTCCCGTGTATCACCTGGCTTCCGTTGGGCTCAGGTCGGACATAACGTCCAGAGAGGTTAGCCAGATCGTGGAGGGCATCAAGAAGGGCATCTCGGAGTGCGGAGGGGAACTGATTGCTGGAGATACGAACGAGGCAGGAGAACTCACATTGAGCATGACCGCAATGGGTATGAGCAAGAACAGACCCATTCCGAGGACCCTAGGAAGGGAAGGCGATATCGTCGCGACGACGGGCAAGTTCGGAGGGCCTCCAGCCGGGTTGCTCATTCTGATGGGCAGGGCGCGTGGGCCAAATAGAGGTCGCAAGGAGTTGTTGCAGTCCGCTCTCAGGCCAGTGGCGCAGGTCAGACCGGGCGTCTCGCTTTCGGCGGCAGGGGTACTGAGCGGTTCAACCGATTCAAGCGATGGGCTCTCAGCCAGCCTTCACAACATGGCAAACAACTCTGGTAGGGGGGTGATCTTAGAACATGTACCGTATGCTGACCACCTCAGGGAATTTGCGGCGGTCAACGAATTGGATCCGTTGGATCTCGCCCTGAACGGCGGGGAAGAGTACCACCTAGTGTTGTCGATCAAGAAGCACACGTGGAACCGTGCGTTAGAAGTCGCGCATGAGAATCAGTTTGAGCTTCATCGGGTGGGTAGGGTAGTACCCAACAGAGGGTTGTGGATCTTGGACACCAATGGAAGGGAACGGGCTGTCCCAAGAGGGGGTTGGTTACACTTCGGGAGGCGCAAGGGGAGCGCCGGCTGGGCTCCAACACGAACCGTCCGCAAACCTCGAGGTGGTGTCACCAACCTTTTAAGGGGAACACAAATACGGCGAGCGAATGCTTGAGCTGGCAGTCGCCGCGATCATGGGCCTCTGGGCGACCTATCTCTTCGTGACGAGAGTCGTGGTGAGGATATTCCCAGGCTGGGGAATAGTGGGTGTGGACGTCCACAAGCCCGACAGGCCTAGCATTCCGGAAATGGGTGGCACGGCCTTCTTGGTTGGAATCTCCTGTTTTGTGGCGGCTGCGGCCCTGCTCGACGCCCTCACGTACGAATTGCTGGCGATCTTCCTCACGATAATGGTTGCGGGGGCCATCGGAATCGCAGACGACATATTCAAACTCAACAAGAGGGTCAAGCCCGCGCTCTGCATGCTCGCTGGATTGCCCATTGTGCTGATGGGCACCTACCCGAAAAGCCTCGTTCTTCCGCTCTCAATATCGTTTCGCATCCCGACTCTGTACCCTCTTCTTGTCTTGGTCGCGCTCGCCGTCACCACCAATTCCATCAACATGTTCGACGTGATGAACGGTGTGGCATCGGGCACCTCGTTGGTTGTGCTGGTCGCGCTGGTGTTGAGTTGGTTCGTGAAGTTCATTATCGTTGGCGGATCAAGTATGGCGTCGATAATCGATGGGGCGCTCATGGTTCTGCCACCAATAGCTTTGCTCTTCTTCTACAACCGATATCCATCCAAGATCTTCCTCGGGGACACGGGAACACTTGCCATGGGAGCGGCCATCGGGGCATTCGCCGTCGTGTATGGGATCGAGTTCCCAGCCGTGATTGCTATTATGGTTCCGATAACCAACGCGTTCTTCTCGATATTCTCCCATGGGGGCTTGTTTGAGAGGTCGGAACTCAAGAAGAGACCGATTCTCGTCGGTGAGGACGGTAGGCTCTCCTCCAACCCAGACCCCAAGGCTCCGCTGACGCTGACGAGGATAATGCTCCTACTGGGATACGATAACGAGAAGGATCTGTTCACAGGGTTCATGTATCTGACGGTGGCTATGGCGCTAGCTGCGATCATTTCTAGTATCTTTGTCTGGGGGGTAAGACTTTGAGCCACGGGTTCCGGGCCAAGCCAGTTCTGATCATCTTGGTGGCGAACGTCCTGTTCATAACGGTCGCCCCGCGCATTTGGTTCGAGATCCTAGCGGAGACTCATAGGACATTGTCCCCAATAGTTGGCAGAACGGCTGTGACTTACATCCAAGTGATGCTGACGGGTGCTGCCGGAGGTGCTTGGCTCTACGCTTGGCGGGAAAGCTTCCGCAGGTTGTACAGGAAAACATCAAAGAACACTTCTAAGAACCACTAGCTCTTCCACTTGAGAAGGAATCCACATATCTTCTCGGTCGGATCCTCCATTCTCCTCAGCAAGGCTGACGCGCGTTCCCTCAGTTGTTTGCTCTTCTTGTCGTCCTCGTAGAACGTCAAGATGAGATCAGCGATTTCCCTCGCTGACGACGGTCGGAACACGAGCTTCTCTCTCATCAGGAACCTCTCGATAGCGTTCGGACGCGGCGACAGGCTGATGGTCAGAGCGCCGGAAAGGGCGGCTTCCCCTGTCATTGTCCCCCCGCACCCCAAGAACGCCGAGGCAACCCTGAGTTGCTTGACCCCATCGACTGGACCTCGCGGCATACTAACAGAGGGTCCCAATAGTCTGTGATACATGGAGGAGTGGCCATAGCGCGCCAACACAACAACCCTCACTTTTCGGCCCAGCCTAGTCCTGAGGATGTCCAACGTCTGTCTTACCGTCTTGGCTGACGATGGTTCTTGATCACCCACGTAGGCTGCCCTGAACTCTTCTGGTCGATAAATCACGAAGAGCCGATCCTTGGGGCGTACATCGGAGTCTGCGATCTTGATCTCTTTCATCCAAGCGGCTTGATCTAGTCCCCTGTATTGCACCACATCGCCCTCCGGAATCCCGAAGCCTGTCCACGCTGCTTTTGGTATGACCCAAGGCGCGAACAGCTTCCTAGATAGGGGGATGGTGAGCCGCATCACGGCTTCGGCGTGAGGGGAATCGTTCGCCATCATGTGTGGTATGCCAAGGCCATAGGAAGCCCTAGCGGCTTCGGGAGAACCGAAGGTGAACACTAGATTCGGTTTCATCTCAGCCAGTAGCTTCACGTAGGCTTCTGTGCGTCGCGCTGAGAAGAGGGCCTTTTCCAGCATGTTGCCACCCCAACGCCCGAGCATGGTTGCCCTGATTCCGAGCAACCTGAGCATCCTCTCTGATTCATAGTAGCCCCTAGTTGTGTAGGACACGTCGACCCCATTAGAGCGCAGACGCTCGCCTAGCTTCGAGAGGAAACGAGCTTGTTTTGGGGTGAGAATATCCATCAAGACCCTCAATGTCTTGGAGCTTCGGAAGCGGGGTAAGTTAAAATAGAATTCGCTATTCTTCGGAAGTAGGCATGGTAAGGCTTCACGACCTAGCTCCGCTTGAAGCGGTCAATGCACTCAAGAAGGGAAACCTCTCGGTTGGGGTGTTCGGATTCGGCCATGTCGGACTACCTTTGGGCATAGCTTGGGGCAGGGCCGGTGCCAGGGTGATCGGCGTCACCAAAGATAGCGAACATATCAAACTCATCGAAAGGGGCGAGTCGCCCTTTCCCGAGGAGGAAGGCCTAGCGGATGGGATCAAGGAATGCCTTGGTTTGGGGAGATTGAAGGTGACGGATGGCTCTTCCCTCGCTGCGAATCAGACTGACTTGAAGATCATAACCGTCCCGATTCCGTTCGAGCCGCCCAAGAGACCGGATTTCTCGGCCTTGAAGGACGTTGCCATGCACATAGGGAAGGCCCTGAAGAGAGGTGATGTCGTTGACTTGGAGTCGTCCGTTCCCCCAGGTACCACGAACGGAGTCTTGAAGCCCTTGCTGGAGCGTCACAGTGGACTCAAGGCAGGAGAGGACTTCGGGCTCGTCTATAGCCCGGAGCGGATATTCGTTGGCAGGGCGCTGGCAGACATTGTCGATAGGTACCCTAAGGTCATAGGCTCTGACTCTGACAAGGCTCTGGGGATAATGTCTGAGCTCTATTCCCAGATATCGAGGAAGGGAGTTCTGCGGATGAGCAGTACCACAGCAGCTGAACTTGAGAAGCTCTTTGAGGGCGTCTACCGAGACGTGAACATCGGCCTTGCCAACGAGTTGGCGGATCTCGCCAGCAGGCTTGGCGTATCATATTATGAGGTAAGGGACGCCGCGAACTCCCAGCCGTACAGTCATCTTCACGTTCCTGGGGTCGGCGTCGGAGGTTTCTGCATCCCGGTCTACAGCAACTACATCATAGACCAAGGAAAGAGGAACTCCGTTCCGACCCCAATAACTGCCACTGCTAGGAGATGTAACGAGAACCGGCCCAAGAAGCTCTCAGTTGAACTTCTGGATCTGATGAAGCGGTCAAAGATCAAACCAAGAGCGGCGAAGGTCGCTGTCCTCGGCATATCGTTTAGAGGAAACACTGGTGACACTAGGCTGTCCCCGAGCATTGATTTGATACAGCATTTGGCTCCCCATGTGGCTGAAGTAGGGGTCTACGACCCCATAGCCGCTACTGGCCGCTTCTCCCGTAAGAACATCTCTAGAGTCGACACGGTTGAGAAAGCATTGCTTGGGGCATCTGCTGTGTGTGTGACTGTGGAGCACGACGAGTTCGCGAAGATGACATTCGAGCAACTGGCGAAACCGCTCAAGAGACCAGCCGTGATAGTAGACTATAAGAGAATTGTGAAGGGCGACATCCCAGCGGATAGAACCATAGTCTCTAGGGTCATAGGCGAACCAAACCCGGAGGCCCCTAACCATGAAGTATGAACTGCTTGATCTGCTAGCATGCCCCATGGACAAGAAACATCCCCTGGAACTGATAGTCATAGAGGAGGAGTGGAAAGAGACCAAGACCAAGGATAGCGACCTGATACGGTGGCTGGAGATCAAGACGGGTGTTCTCAACTGTCAAACCTGCGGCAGGTGGTACCCCATAACGGATGAGATACCGATCTTGCTTCCTGACGAGCTGAGGAAAGAAGAAGATGATCTGAAGTTCCTCAAGCAGCACAGAGATCATCTGCCCGGGAGAATCGTTGAAAATGGAAAGCCCTTCAATCTGCCACCTTGACACAGCGATATCAGTATGTTGTCTGTGCGACCAGTTCTAGGGCTAGGCAACGCCGTTCTACTCTTCGAGTATCGCCATTGTTTCCCTGACTGCGAATCTCACCCGATCGGTGCAGGCATGATCATGGACGCTTCGCAGATACTCCTTCATTCCCTCGGGCGTCTTTACGTCTAGGCCAGTGAGTTCCCGACACGTCACCGCCCCCCACTTCTTTCTGAAGACCTCGATGAACTTGTCAGTTTTGTTCCAAGCCGTCTGCGGATTCTCGACGTTGCTGGCTCTGCCATACTTCAGTCCTATGGCCATGGCTGCTCCGGAGATTGTCCCGCAAGTGAGACCGTTCAAGGAGAAACCTGCACCTACACTCGTGGCCATCCTTGGAATTAGGTTGGACTCAACGCCGAGGTACTCCGCGAGGGTCAAGAGAACGCTTTCGCAACAGTTGTAGGGACGCCCTTCGGGGAAATTCCGAGGGCGATCTTGGAATCGCCGTGCTGCCTTCTCCTGTAACTCCTCCACAGTCGGCATGTGATGTTCATCCTCCCCCACTGTTTTATGGTTTCGTTTGGATAGCCCGGGAGAGATTCGAACTCTCGTCGAGGGGTCCAAAGCCCTACGGCTTCAGGAATGACCTGGAGTCCCCATGCTTGACCACTGCACCACCGGGCTATTTGCGGATGAGTCTTGATCCTTGTGTTTGGTTAAATAGGTTTTCTCTGCTTCTTTGATGCACAGGTCCACCTATCTTCTGATTTCTTGACGCAAAGCTTTGACCTGCTCTGAAACATCTCCCACGGCCCGTTATGATATCGGATCGCGGCTCTTTCTTGAGTGTTTTCTCCCTATGTCTGATAGGCAAAGAAGAGAGAAGCTCTACAGCCTCTCTTGTTCCATTAATAGAAAGCCGCTAAAAAAATCCCGGGTATAGGGACCGCATCCCACCACGTCGCCCTCTCTACGTGTTGGCTTCGGTGGAAAGTAAGGATGATATCCAAGCTTATGAAGCTGATCGTTAAGGAATCTTGAGAGTCCCAAATTGGTTGATGAAACCTCCACAACTACGCGTGTCGTGTTTGGGCTCGATCCTCTCTTTATGGACACGCTCCCTTCAGCATCGAAGAAACCTGCGAGGAAGCTTAGGAAGGAGTCATTTGTACCTGTTGTCTTCGCCAGAAGGAACTCGAATGAAGAATGCAGATAGCTGTAGACTTCCCACTCAAACTGCTTTCGCCTCCTAATGAACTTCGGAATTAGCACCGCGCGCGTATTTCCCGAAGATATCTTTCATGAGTTCCAACATTGCTGGATGTGTCGTTGAAACCGTGACTCTGATGGACCTTCCATGCCTATCTGCATAGAGGCCGCCCGACCTCAATCCAAGGAGATACGCTCTATCATCAGGATTCCCCGAGAACGGTCTTTTGGCATATCGTGCCATAGCTTCAGAAACATTTCGTGCGGGAATACCCTCCTTCCTCAATAGACACTATACTGACTTTTGTATCTTTCCCAAAAAGCCTCCCTATCCGTTTTATGAAGAATCTCCGTCCCCAATAAAGTTCGTCCAGCAAATCTCTACTGGGTGGCCATTCCATTTCCTGAGTAATCTCGTTTCGGTTTCCATCACACGCTTGTTTCAAAGCTCACATTCAATTTTGACTATCTCGTTAATAAAGACCAAACTGGTTTCTGGCCGCCAGACCTTTGAATCGCTGCCTATGAAACTCAAGTGTTGTCAGGGATCTGAGAACACTCGGCCTCGCGTCCACCGGGCTTCCCGAGCGGGAATCATGGCGGGGCCCTTAATTTAATGGCTTTTGTCCGTGCGACTAACTCGCAGGGAACTCTTCCAAGAGAGACCGAATCTTGGATATGGTGTTAGAGATCTCGCGGGAATATCTCTCGGACAGCTCGGAGTATGCAGCTCTGGAGATCTTCTTGTTCAGGTACCCGAAACCCACTTCTCTTAGAGAAGCGTGCTTGGCTTGCAGCTCAGCCCATAGGCTGTCGTAGTTCCTCAGTCTACTCGCGAATTGAGAGGAAACACCCACCAACCTCCTTGATGAATCACGGACTTCAGACAGCGCACGCTCGAGATCAGACCTCAGCTTCTGATGAAGCCCCCTGAACTCCTTGCGATTGATGTCCCCTTCGTAGTATCTGGTCTCAAGCTCTTGGATCTGAGAGAACAAGGCTACGGACCTCCTTATCGAATGGGCCACTTCCGCTGCTAGTTTCAGCGACGGCGCTGCCTCTGCCCTCTCCGCCTCGGCTGGCTTCCTCAGGACTGTATAGTAAGTGCCCAGCACAATCGCCCCCACAATGAAAACGAGCGCCGACGGAGTATAGCCCGTCCATAGGAGAGGATAGTTTATCGTGATCACGAGGTTCTGCGACAAAACGTCCAATGGTAAGTTCCTGACTGACACGCGAGCCATGCCTGAGGACGGGAATTCTAGACCCTGAAGAGCGACCTGGCCCAACTCAATGCTCTCAACCTTGGCTCCGGTCGGCAGATTGAGCGTGACTGTATAGCTGGTCACCAAGAGGGAGTAGTTGGATGAAGCGGGCACCTTGATGGTCAGCTTGTCTCCATCCCTGCTTGTGAAGTTTGAGGCGGGGATTTTGTAGACTACGAAGAAGGTGTAGTTCCCTCCATTGCTTAGGCTGATCCTAGGAGTGATTGCAACCGCCTTCAGGCTGCTGTTCGCGATTGCGCTGACTTGGAACGTTATTGGGCCAATGAAATCTTTGGCTGAGAGATCGGTGGCTTGGTTGGTGACGTACACGGGCGGAATCGCCCCCTGTGGGTTGAGGGGATCGGACCTCGCAGCATAACCCTCTTCGACCGTCAGTCCGAAAAGCGGATCCAAGGTTATCGTCTTGTATTGGGTGGCAGCAGTGAAGCTTGTGGGGTAGGAGTTGAGTATTATTGAAAACAGGGAGAACCTCTGTTCTTCCTCGGCTGGGAACATCATGTAAGCCACACTTCTCCCGCCCAAGTCTTGCTTCTCGAAGTACGCAGGCGTCGCCCACAACTTGCCCTGTGGCACGGAAATGTTAGCCGAGAAGAATTGAACTGGAAGGCTCGTGGTGAACTTCAGGGGGAAGGTCACGTTCTTCAACTGTATGGCGTACTGTTCTGGCGGTATCACGAACCGATAAGCGATTGAGAAATTGACATAATCGCCTTGAACTAATCCCAGCAGTGAAGCTGACGAGGTTCTGAGGATCAGAGCCCCCGATTCTTCAGTGAGTGTGAACAGATCAGTGCTCGGCACCCCGAAAACGGAGATTGTGAACGACTTGGGCAAGCTGACTATGCAGCCTGCATAGGCCTCAGGTACAGTGAAATTGAATGATGTGACTCCCGCCCTCTCGATATCAGACCTTGAGATAATGAACGTGTCGTTGTAGGATACGAGCGGATACTCTTCTATCCATATCACCCTTCTGAGGATAGAAGGCTGTCTGATCCCTTGAGACGTTCCCCAAGGCAGACACACCGCGGCCAGTGCAATGAGGCTGATCAAGGCACCCAATGCTATCCTCGTGCCATTTGCCGTCAACGACGTGTCCTTCGGCGCGGGAAGGCATATAATATGGTTTTCTTCGTGACAAGCCCATGACTAGCTTTCTCTCAAAAAGAGCTAAACTTGATGCTTCGAGCGTAGTATTCGAGGGAGATCATCTTGTTCTTGGGCCGTCCCAGCTTGGGAAGGACACTAGAATAGGACTGGCCTGCATCATTGGGTATCCATCGAGGAGGAAATGGGAGGGACTGACAAAGAGGGGAGCGCTTGGGTTCGAGGTGCTTGACAGTCTTTCCTCCGGAGCCAAGCTGGGCGAAAAGTGTGTGATTCGTTCTAATACAGTGATCTATGAGGGGGTGTCCTTGGGTTCTGGTGTCTCCACGGGGCACAACGTGCTGATACGGGAGGACACCGTGATCGGCAACTCCACCTTGATCGGTTCTGGAACCATAATCGACGGCAGGACCACCATAGGCGAGAACGTCAGCGTCCAGTCCGGCGTTTACATGCCACCACTGACAGAGGTTGGAAATGGAGTCTTCCTAGCGCCCCGTGTGACCATCACCAACGATAAGTACCCCCCGTCTTCGAGGATGATCGGGGTCAAGATCCGGGATGGGGCGGTCGTGGGTGGCGGGGCGATATTGGTGGCAGGCGTCAAGATTGGCGAGCGGGGAGTAGTCGGAGCCGGCGCGGTCGTCACTAAAGACGTGGAGCCAAACACGGTGGTGCTGGGTGTCCCGGCAAGGCCCGTCGGAACCAGAGACGATTACGACAGGAAGCAACAAGAGTACGTGCAAGGAAAGTAGCCAATCAGAACTCAGACTGACGCCACAAGCCCTGAAGGTGTGGCCTCCACGATGCACGCTGAAACTGGTGAGTGAATCTCAAGCGACCTGTCTGTCTTGATCCTGACCGGCAGGAAGTTGGCGGCCCTTCCCAGATAGCCCCCCTCAAATCCCCGATGCGGGATGACCTCGATTGTCTGGCCGACCAGTCTCTGGTTCGCTAGACCTGTGATTTCCTTGCACTTGCCGTGCGCTTCCCTTGACCTCTCGTTTATTGCCCTCCGATCTGTCTGAGGGAGTAGTGAGGCCACGGTGTGCGGCCTCGGGGTGAACCTTGAGATGTTGACCTTGTTTGGGAGCGCCTCCTTAATCAGAGACAATGTGTTCTGGAAGGCTTCAGTGCCCTCAAACGGAAAACCGATTATGATGTCGGTTGTGACGTTCAGCGTTGGTATTCGGCGCCTAGTCCTGTCGACAAGCGAAAGGAAGTCTGACGAACGGTATCCTCGTTTCATCAATCGCAGCATTGCATCGTCGCCGCTCTGAAGGGGGAGGTGCAGGAACCTGTAGAATCTCCGGTCGCCGTCCAGTATGGCAAGTAGTTCATCAAGGAACGGGGCCACCCGATTGGGTGTCATCATGCCCAGCCTGACCCTGAAGTCTCCAGGCAACCGCGAGATGTCCTCCAATAGAGCGAGAAGAGTCTCTCCGTTGTCATGTCCGAAGGTAGCCAAGTCCTGGGAGGTCAGGTAGATCTCGCGCGCCCCGGCCTCGACCATTCTCCTGACATGAGATGATAGTGCGGCTATTTTGTAGCTCCTCAGAGGTCCGACGGCCAACCGCACTATGCAATAGGTGCAGCTGCCAAGACAGCCCCTGGCAACAGGTACGATAGCCCTCCCCCCTACTGGTTTCGAAGGCAAGGGGGGCAAGGAGGCCGGGAGGTCTTCGCGAGCATTCGTTGTGTACCCTCCAAAGGACGATTGGAAGGATTCAAGAGGGATCACGTTCTCGGGGCTTACCAGTGAAGCAGCCAATCCGCGTTGCACCGTTGCCATACATCCCGTCACAATCACCCGCTTTCCTGCTCGTGAGAGTTCCCGAATTCTCTCGACCATCCTTGCTTCGGTCTGTCCCTTCACCGTGCACGTGTTCACGACCACCAGATCCGCGGCCTCCGAGGACTCGGAGAGTTGGAAACCCCGGGCACAAAGCACATCTTCCATGGATGCACCGTAGGCCCTGTTGGCGGCACAGCCGTACGATTCCACGTGGGCTTTCATGTTGCTAGCCTGACAAAGCGGCGAGCTGTTTCTCGATTTTCTCCTTGCTCACTTTTTCATACAGTATCGTCGCCCTAGAGATGCGGTGACCCGGCTCGATCAGGTAGTCCTTTGCCGTGGCAAGAGAGTTGCTGGAGATGTCTTCGTGAACATCCAAGGCCGTCCATATCTTCGATGCGGAGAACGGAACGAAGGGATAGAGCAGGATGGCTAGCGTCCTGAGACAGTTTACCTCTGAGTAGAGAACTCTAGCAGCGGATTCTTTGTTCTTCCACGGCTCGTTGGCTTGGAAGTATTGATTCAGCCTGTGAGACAACTCCACTACGAGCTTTAGCGCTTCGGCGAACTGATTGCCCTCGACCAGCTCATCATATCTGTTGACGGTAGCCGCCAGCTCTTGTTTCAAGACTTCCTCCTCACCCGACCAGCCTTTCGGGTCTGGAACCTTAGAGTCGTAATGATCTTCCAAGAACTTGATGATCCTGAAGAAGAGGTTGCCAATTGAAGCGATCAGGTCGTTGTTTATCTTGTCAGCGAACTGTTCCCACCTGAAATCTATGTCGCCCTGACTGTAGGATGTCGTCGCTGTAAGGCAGAAGCGCAGATAGTCGGGCGGAAACTCGCGTAGAAACTCCCTCAGGCCGATATACCAGCCCCTGCTCTTCGAGAATTTCTTGCCTTGAAGCAACAGGTAACCCCTTGTCGGTATCTTGTTGGGTAGTTTGTACCGCCCGTCAGCGAGCCGCTCGGCAGGCAGGAACAAGTAGTGATGGTAGACTATGTCCTTGCCCACGAAATGCGAGATTTCGGAGCCGTTCCAGTAGTCGAGGAAATTCGTGACTCCCTTCTGCTTGGCGAACTTCTCACTTATCGAGATGTACCCTAGATGATTCTCAAACCAGCCATAGAGGCTCTGAATGCCCTCCTTTCCCGGGACAGGGACTCCCCAAGTTATGTCCCTAGTTATGTCCCAGTCCTGTAATCCCTCCTTTATCCAAGAGAGGACGTAGTTCTTCACGTCAGTCTGTAGCTCCTGGTTCCCTTCGAGCCAAGCTCTCAGTTGCTCGGACAGATTCGACAAGGCGAAGATGTGGTGCCTTGAGGTCTTGAGCGACGCTGGCCTCTTGCACAAGGCACAGACCGGAGAGACTAGCTCCCCCGGCTTCAGAACCCTGCCACAGCCTTCGCACGCGTCCGCGTACTGATCTTTGGCGCCGCAGTGCGGGCAGGTTCCTTGCACATATCGGTCTGGAAGAAAGCGATTCTCGCTTTCACAGTAGTATTGTGTGACTTCCTTCTCGTAGATGAACCCTCTTTCGGTCAGCCTGACGAAGAAGTCTTGAGCCAGCTTGTTGTTCTCCGGCGTGTCGGTACCCTCGAATATATCAAAGGCCACACCGAGTCCGGTAAGGTCTTCGCGCCACCTCTCGCGCCAGTAGCGCGCGTATTCTCGGGGATCTTTTCTTTCCAGCTCGGCTGCTATCTGAATCGGAGTCCCGTGGTCGTCCGTGCCACATGAGAAGATGACTTCATAGCCCTTCTGTCTGCTGAACCTCGCGTAGATGTCGCTTGGCAGGTATGTTGACGCTATGTGTCCTAGGTGCGGCTCTCCGTTCGCATATGGAAGAGCTGCGGTGATGATCCTCCTCTTACACCGATTGTCGGAAGCGAGTTTTGATCACCTGAAACAGGGGCTGATCCGCTTACATCCTATATAAGGTTTAGATGCGCCAAGATTTCAGATATTCTTTCTGCTCGTCCGTCAACTCATCTATACTCACGCCGACTGCTCTTAGTTTCCGCCTAGCGACTTCGTTGTCTATATCCTCAGGTACGTTGAGCACAGCTGGGGTCTTTGGCTTTTCTTCGAGGACATACCTCGCACATAGCGCTTGGTTTGCGAAGCTCATGTCCATCACGTCAGGCGGGTGACCTTCCGCACAAACGAGATTGACCAGCCGACCCTGTGCCAAAAGGAAGACCTTCTTACCGTTAGGGAGGATTAGCTCCTCAAGTCCAGGCCTGATCTCTCTCTTGGAGGCTGATGTTGCGTATAGCGCTGTCACATCGACTTCCACATCGAAGTGCCCGCTGTTTGCCAAGACGGCCCCGTCCTTCATGGTCTGGATGTTGTCCAGAGTGATGACCTTCTTGTTTCCGGTGGCAGTGATGAAGATGTCTCCGATGCGCGAGGCCCCCTGCATCGGCATCACTTCATATCCGTTCATATGCGCCTCGAGGGCTCTGACCGGTTCAACTTCTGTGACCACTACTCTCGCGCCTAAGCCCCTAGCTCTCATCGCTATTCCCCGGCCGACGAGGCCGAATCCGGCCACGACGACGCACCGCCCTGCAATCATCATTGACGTCGCGCGGATGATCCCGTCGAACGAAGATTGGCCGGTGCCGTAGACGTTGTCAAAGAACCTCTTCGTGTTCGCTTGGTTCACTGCGATTACCGGGAACCTGAGCTTGCGGTCCCTTTCCAATGCCTTTACCCTCAGGACGCCTGTGGTTGTCTCCTCAAGACCGCCCAACACGTTCTCCAGACCTCTACCCGTCTCGTGGATCCGGACTATGGAATCCGCGCCGTCGTCGATTATGAGCCGCGGCGCGTTTGAATGGGCCCAGTCCAACGCCTCGATGTACTCCTTGGACCCCATCCCTCTCCAAGCCTTCACGGCCGTGCCCTCTGCCGACAGAGCGGCTGCCACGTCGTCGTCAGTCGAGAGCGGGTTCGACGCTGTCAACACGACCTTGGCGCCTCCGCTGCGAAGCGTTCGCACCAAAACCGCAGTCTCCTTGGTAACGTGCAGGGTTGCCGCGATAATCACATCGTTCAACGGTTTGTCCAGTGAGAACTCTGTAGCAATGCCCCTCAAAACGGGCATGAGGTTCTGCGCCCACTCGATCTTCTTCCTGCCCCTTTCTGCATCACCGGTTGCTCTCATGAACCTTGTTGACGATACCAAACGAGTTCATAACCATTCAGCCGCACAACGGGAGAGCCGGGCGAACCAAGTAAGGTTAAAAGCGGACGAATCGACATTATCATAGAACTTGGAGGAAAAGGAATACTCAGAGCTTCTCGAACGGGTCCTCTCCGCTACACCACCACAAGGGCCGAGCAGGAGACTGGAGGTCCCCCCAGTGCAGTCCTTCAACGAGGGGATGAAGACTATGATCAACAACCTCGACAGGATAGCCCAAGTTCTCATGAGAGACAGAGACCACCTGCTCAAGTACATGGTGAAGAGGCTCGCAACGTCGGGCTCGAGAGTGGAGGAGAAGATCATCTTGAAGGGCAAGTTCAAGAAAGACCAATTGAACGCCGTGGTTGAGGAGTACATGAAGGACTACGTCTTCTGTCCGGTCTGCAACAGACCTGACACTGTACTGACGAAGGAAAAGGGAATCTCGTACCTCGTTTGTTCAAGCTGTGGGGCTAGGGTAGCTGTTAGAAAGGTATGAGGTGGGATCCTCGTTGAAGTTGCTCGCCAAGAAACACAACGTGGGCGGCACGGTATTGTTGGCCATATGCGACCCTGAAGTCATGGGGAGAACACTGAACGGCCCGAGCAACGCAAAGATCACCGTCAAGCCATCCTTCTATGGAGACCAAGAGATTGATGTTGAGGACTTGGAGGACGAGCTCAGAGGAGCCGTCTCGATCAACGCGATTGGGAAGAAGAGCGTAGAGTTTCTGCTTGAGTGTGGATACGGGAGTTCGAGATCAGTCATCGTGTTTGAAGATGTTCCTCACCTGATCTTCGTGAGAATCTGAGTTCGATACGCTCTTTTCGGATAAGCTTATTTGGTTGCCACTCAGATGGAATTACGATGGGGAAAAGGAAGGTATTCACGGAGGAAGAGATCACGAAGAGTATAATGACCCCAGGACCAAACCAAGTTATAGGGAAAGTAATGAGCTTGCTCGGGTCTGGCTGGGCGATTGTTCTCTGTGAGGACGGAAAGACTAGAAGGTGCAGGGTTAGGGGCAAGCTTAGGAGGAGGATTTGGGTCAGGGTCAATGACATGGTCTTGGTGGAACCTTGGTCGTTCCAGACAGATCATGGGGAGATTCTGTTCAGGTACACTGAGAACCAAGTAGGTTACCTGATCTCTAGGGGGTTCTTGAAGGAAGGAATAGTAAAGGAAGTCGCTCATGGGCAAGAAAGTCTATGATCGGTTAAGGCGAACCGAGTCCGCACAGGAGAAGCATCAAAGGTTTAGGATTAAGAGGTCTGAGGAGTTCGACTATCTAGAAGGCGTGTTCGACAAGCCCACACTCCTAGCCATTTACAAGCTGTTGAACGATGGCGTGCTGTCGAGCTTTGGAGGAGTGGTGAGCACCGGAAAGGAATCCAAAGTCTACTACGCTCAAGGAGAAGGAGGAAGGGAGCTGGCAGTCAAGATCTTTGCCACGGGGAACGTTGAGTTCAGGAAAGCCATTCCCAAATACATCATCGGCGATCCGCGGTTCCAAGGGGTGAAAGGCGGTAGTACCGCGATAATTCTGATCTGGGCCAATAAGGAGAGCGTGAACCTGAGGACGCTGTTTGGCATAGGTCTCAGGGTTCCGGAACCAATTGCTCTGAGGAGGAACATCCTAGTGATGGCGTTCATAGGAAAGGACGGCGTCAGAGCTCCGCTCCTGAAGGAGACCACTCTGGAGGACCCCGAGGGAACATACATCAGCATTGTTGACTTTGTCAAAACCGCTTACTTGAGAGGTGAGCTGGTTCATGGAGATCTGAGCGAGTACAACATCATGATACACGAGGGGAAGGCATACGTGATGGACGTTTCCCAAGCAGTGTCAATCAGACACCCGCTCGCTGAGGAACTGCTGAACAGAGACGTGTCAAACGTCAACAGGTACTTCTCTGGGTTGGGAGTGAAGGTTTTTAGTCAAGAGGAAATCCTAGCTGCTTTGCACAGCGGTGGTTGAGATGTGGTTCTTCGTGGTTCCACCTGAGAAGGCAAGATCCGTACTCAGAAACGGAGGAAGGATCAGGCGACTGATGGAGGAGCACTTCAATGTCAGCCTGACCGTTGACGAAGAAACTGGCGGAGTGTCTGTCGGCTATACACCGGACAAGGCGGCCGACGCTTACCTAGGCGTGACGAAGATCATGTCGGCGATCTCGACCGGGTTCGATGAAGTCCAGATCCGTGACATGATCGAACGGGACCTTTCCTTCGTGGCGTTGGACCTAGAGGAGATGGTCGGCAGTCAGGCTTCAACGCTCACCAGAATCAAAGGGAGGATCATCGGAGAGAGGGGGAGGGCCAAGCAGAAGATCGAGTCAGTAACGGGATGTGTTCTGTCGATCTACGGAAACAAGGTCGGGATACTGGGACCCTCAGAGACAATAGATATCGCCAGTGAAGCCGTCCAAAGGTTATCAAGCGGATTCCAGCATCAGACCGTGTACCGGTTCTTGGAATCTAGGATGAGACGGCTGAAGCAGGAACATGAACTGTGGAAAGCGAGAGGCGAACCATGAGCACGGCTGAATTCATCGAGATAAGTCCAGCCGACTTCTTCTACAGGAACAGGGACATCGCTGGGTTCACCAACCCGGTGAGGTCCACCTACATGACGGTGAGAGAACTTCTTGAGAACTCGCTCGATTCATGTGAAGAGGTTGGCACCCTCCCCGATGTGTACGCTAGGATGAAGGTCATCAGGCACGAGGAGGAGAAGGAGATTATCGAGCTCACGGTGTCCGACAATGGTAGGGGCATACCCCCCGACATGGTTCCAAACGCTTTCGGGCAGATCCTGTTCGGTTCGAAATACGTCCTGAAGCAAAGCAGAGGAACTTTCGGCCTAGGAGGAAAGATGGCCTACCTCTATGGGCAGATCACGACGAACGAACCCCTGAGGGTGGTCGCGGGCGACGGGGAGCGGGGCAGCGAGTTCCGCCTGATGATAGACATAAGCGAGAACAGACCCAAGGTGTTCTCCCGCAAGGACTTCAAGCTGAAGAAGAAATGGAGAGGAGTACAAGTCTCGTTCCTGTTCGAGGGCAACTACATCAGAGCAGCACCGAAGATAATCGACTACTTCTCACAGACGGCAATGGTGGCACCTTACGCAAATCTCACGTTCGTTGACCCGAGCGGGCAACTGTACCGGTTCACTCGGTCGACGACGAAGATGCCGAAGCCCCCGAAGGTCACCCGTCCGCATCCACACGGTTTGGACGTGGAGATGCTCGGAAGGATGATCGCTGCCAGCAAACGCAGGGATCTGGTCTCCTTTCTGTCAGGTCAGTTTGAGCGCGTCGGGAGGAAGACCGCCAAGAAGTTCATGAAAGCGTTCTCTATAAGCAACTCCAAGCTCAAAGATCTGACGCATAAGGATGTTGTCTCCCTTGCTAGGAATCTTGTATCCTACAAGGAGTTCTTGCCCCCCGATCCATCCTCATTGTCCCCTCTTGGTGAAGACCTGTTCAAGGAAGGAATACAGAAGGAGCTTAGTCCTGAGTTCACGGCGATTGAAACCAGAAAGCCCTCCGCATACTCCGGACACCCGTTCATAGTAGAGGTCGCCATTGCATATGGAGGCAGCATTTCGGCTAGCACTGGGATGTCTCTCTACAGGTTTGCGAACAGAATACCGCTGTTGTATGATGAGTCGGCTGACGTGTCTTGGAAGGTGGTACACGAGGAGATGAACTGGAGGAGATACAGCGTCTCACTGGATGCGGACCCGGTCGCCGTGTTCGTTCACATATGCTCGACGAAGGTCCCGTACAAGACAGTTGGAAAGGAGTACATCGCGGACAGGCCGGAGATAGAGCATGAGATCCTGAATGGGCTCCGCAATGTGGCCAGGGACCTGTTCCTGTACCTGTCGAGGAGGCGGAGGATAGTGATCCAGAAGAAGCGTGTGAACATGTTCGAGAAGTACCTGCCGATGATAGTGGATTATGCTGCGAAAGCGGCCAAGAGCAAGCAGGTGCCGGACGTTCGAGTGCTGCTGAGAAAGGCAAAAAGGGGCTTAGCAGAAGAGGAGGGGTCCTAGGTTGCCTAAGAAGAGGAAGGAGTCGCTGAAGAAGAGCAACAGGCAGGCGGTCCTGACCAATATCAAACGAGCCGCTACAGAAGTGCTGAACGAGGTTGAGAAGCGCGAGTTCCCTAGGATAGTCATGCCATCAAGAACTACAGACAACATCGTGTATGATGACAAGGTTGGCCACTATGTGCTGGGAGACCGTAAGGTTGTCAGAAGTTCGGCAAACGTCAGACACCTGAAGCCGATAAGCCAAATGACATGGGGGATGAACGTGGCCAGGGAATTGCTGGAGACCGAAAAGACAACGACGTTAAGAGACGTCTATTATATGGCCGCAGGATCCGAAGATATCTCCTTCGAGGATCAATCCGAGTCTGACAGGATAATCACCGACCTCGAATCCATTCTGTTGTTCGCACGTGAGGACTTCAACGTGTATCCCGAGGAAAGATCGGCCATATTTGGTGATGTCGTGGCTGAGTATACAGTGAAGGGATATGAGGGCAAGAGGATCAACCTGACTATGCATCCGGACGGTGTGATGGTAGGTCCGGCGCTCGCCACCGCGGAGTTCGTGGAAACCAGCGCGGACAAGGTAATAGCCATTGAGAAGGGCGCTATGTTCTCAAGGTTCGTGGAAGATCAGGCGTGGAAGAGGTTCCACGCGGTTCTCATTCACACCGCGGGACAGGCCCCGAGATCGACGCGGAAACTGATCAGAAGGTTGAACGTGGAACTCAGGCTTCCGGTTTATTTGTTCGCCGACGCGGATCCTTGGGGACTTCATATATGTCAGGTCATTATCTCCGGGTCGGCTAACGCGGCGCACATTTCCGAATTGGTGACCCCCAAGGCGAAGTGGGCCGGCGTCTACGCAACCGACATTACGAAGTACGACCTCCCGAGCACCAAGCTGACTGACATGGACGTGAGGAGGCTGAACGAGATCAAGAAGGACGTGAGATACCAGAAGGGCAGGTGGAAAGAGGAAATACAGCACTTCTTTGAGATCAAGAAGAAGGCCGAACAAGAGGCGTTCAGCAAGTACGGGTTGAGTTTCATAGTGGACAAGTATCTAAAGAAGAGGCTCGATGAGCTGGGAGCCTGACCTACCTATTGTGTTCCTGCACGTTGAAGAGGTGGTAATCAAGCGTGATCACACCCATCATTGATTGGATATTCATAGGAGCGATCCAAGGGATAACGGAGTGGCTACCTATCAGCAGCAAGACGGCCATTATGTTATATGCAATCCGAGTGATGGGGGTCGACTTACCTACCGCGTACCTTATCGCGCTGTTCATGCAGGGCAGCACGGCACTCGCTGGGATCATATTCCTCAAGAACGACTACTTGATGTCCGTTAAGGCCATGCTCGGAAACAGGACAGAAGAAGGAATACGCAAAGCCAAGTTCATCGTGATCTCGTTGGTCATCACGGGAGTTGTAGGCATCCCGTTGATGTTGCTGGTCGAAACCGTGACTGTCGATATCGCCATATTATTGTATCTCACATCGCTCGCCTTCCTAGTTGTCGCCGGCGTTGATTACTATCGGAAGAGCCTAGGCGATCGTGCGGCCACAAGTGTGACTACTCTAGACTCCATAGTCGTGGGTGTTCACCAAGGGATCGCTGCGCTGCCGGGACTTAGTAGATCGGCGATCACTACCCTCGGCTTGCTCTTCAGGGGCTTTAAGACGGACGAATCGCTGAGACTGAGCTTCCTGACCGGGGTGCCCGCAACGATCGGGGCGACTCTCATTAGCCTTGTGAGTACGTTCTGGGGGGTACCATTCAGCTTGGAGATCGAAGGGATATTGGTGGCTTGGGCAACCGGGATTGTCGTTGGGTTTCTGTGCATGAGAGCCCTCGTGAATTTTTCGGCTAAGATGAGGGTGTGGCAGCTCAGCTTGATCATGGGGGCCATTACCCTGGGCTCCGCCCTCCTCAACTAGAGATTGGGTATAAAGTCAACGATAGGACATGTTTTAAAAGGACATGAACACTGACTGAGGCTCAGAGAACAGATGCCGTTGCTGGGAACACTCGCGAAGGGGTACTCCATCCTGTTGCTTGGAATCGGAGCTCTGGTAGCATACATGGGCTATACTTCTCAGACAGAACTCGGCGGTTTCTGGATGTACTTCGTGGGCCTTGGAGTTCTATTAGGAGTAATCGGCTTGGCCGGTCTGATACTCAGGCTGACCGAAAAGAAGTAGAAGCAACGCGTCTAGTCTGCTCGGTTCAAGAAGCGTTTAATATCGGCAATCTTGACGGTAGCTTCAGCCGGCGTAGCTCAGTTGGCAGAGCGGCGGAGTCAGCGCCGAGGCTGTTAGCCCTGGGCATAGACCCGTCGGTCAGAGGTCCGAGCGTTCGCATCCGGGATTCCTCTCGCCGGCGCCACCAAAACTAGACCCATTGACACGCGGACCCGCGTCCGACTTGATCTCATCGGAATAAAATCCGTTGGGAAGAAACCATGCTCGCTGGAAATCTTTATTTAAATCGCGGGTACCTCCCGAATTCAGCGTGGGCCTGTAGCTCAGCTTGGTTAGAGCGACGGGCTCATAAGACCTCGTTGAGAAACCCGTTGGTCGGGCGTTCAAGTCGCCCCGGGCCCACCACATCAACGGGCTTACGTCCAGAGATTCGTCTAGGTGGAACAAGCATCGAGAGCAAAGGAAAAAATACGCAGTCTGAGAGGAGAGCGACGGATCTTGGAGCCGACATACAACGCGAAGGTCATCGAGTCCGAGGTTAGGGCGTTCTGGGACAAGGCCCAGATCAGGAACTTGATAGAGGAGCAGAGGTCGCGCGAGAACGTAGGCAGACTTGGGTTCGTTGAAGGGCCACCCACTCTGAACGGCAGGTGCCACGTGGGGCATTCCAGGGGCAGGGCGATCAAGGACGCTTGGTACAGGCTCAAGACGATGCAGGATTACTACGTCCTCTACAGAGCTGGTTGGGACACCCAGGGCCTACCAGTTGAACTTGAGGTCGAGAGAGAACTGGGCCTCACTAACAAGCGAGATATCGGCACCAAGGTCAGCCTGGAGTCGTTCATAGCCGAAGTCAAGAAGGTCGTTGAGAAGTACCACGAGGCTTGGCTCTCGGTTGACAGGAAGTTCGGCATGTTTATGGATTACGAAAAGGAGTACATGACCTACAGGGACGCGTACATAGAGAGGGAGTGGAAGTACCTCAGGGCTGCGTGGAACAAAGGGTTGTTGGGAGAGGGCTACAGGGTAGTGGCGTACTGCCCCGGTTGCCAAACCTCGCTGAGTAACACTGAGGTCGGACTGGGCTACGAAACCCTTGAGGATCCCTCAATATACTTCAAGTTCAAGCTGGAGGGCACCGAGAACGAATTCCTCGTCCTCTGGACAACGATGCCGTTCACGGTAGTGACTGACATGCTCGCAGCGGTAAATCCGAAAGCGACCTACTGCAAGGTGAAGGTCGGCGACGAGGTCTGGGTGCTCGCCAAGGATCGGCTGGCAGTGCTGGATACCATACGTCCATCTGACCAGCACCAGATAATGGCAGAGTTCCCGGGGAGTGAACTCGTGGGGCTCCGATACGAACATCCGCTTATCGATTTGATAGATGGCCTCCGTCAGATGAAGGAGCACGGCGATCCGGTCCATTCGGTGGTTGGCGAGGACTTCGTGGATCTTACTACAGGCACCGGGGTCGTTCACATCTCGCCTGGAAACGGCGAGGAGGACTTCGTTGCCGGTCAGAAGAAGGGACTGCCCGCTTTCTCGCCGTTCGACGAGGAGGCCAAGTTCACAGCAGAGGCCGGACACTTCGCAGGCAAGTTCTGCAGGGACACAGACGCCGAGGTCATCCAGCTCCTTAGAGATCGGGGAGCACTGATACACGAGGAGAAGGTGACACATGAGTACCCGACCTGTTGGCGTTCACATGACAGGCTTGTCTTCGTAGCAAAGCGGGAGTACTATCTCTGGACGGACAGGATAAACGATAAGCTGGTTCAGGCTGCGGAAAAAGTCGAGTACTTCTATGAGTCTCCAAGGAACAGGTTCATAGCCATCTTGGAAGAAGCACATCCTTGGTGCATATCAAGGGACAGGTACTGGGGCACTCCCCTTCCTATCTTCGTGTGCGAGGCATGTGGTGAGAAGGAGTTCTTCGGCTCAAGAGAGGAGATCGTTAGAAGGGCGATAGAACTACCAGACGGCAAGAACTTCGAACTCCACAGGCCATGGGTTGACAAGATAACGATGACGTGCCCGAAGTGCGGTGGTGTCATGCGAAGGGAGAAGTTCGTCCTCGACACCTGGCACAACAGCGGTTCGGCTCCCTACGCCAGCCTGACTGACGAGGAATTCCGGGAATATGTGCCGGTTGAGTTTCTCTCTGAGGCTATAGATCAGACCAGAGGCTGGGCGAACACACTCCTCAAGCTGAACATCATACTGAAGGACAAATCGGAGGCGCCGTACAGGGCGTATCTCTTCTACAACATGGTAGTGGATGATCAGGGCAGGAAGATGAGCAAGAGCCTCGGCAACGTGGTTGATAGCGAGGAAATGATCGACAAGTACTCCGGGGACCTCCTGAGGTTTTACCTAACGTGGAAATCCTCACCGATCGACGTGATCAGCTTCAACGAGAGCGAGATGGTGGGAAGACCCTACCAAGTCCTGAGCACACTCTACAACCTAAGCAGGTTCTTCCTGCAGAACGCGGAGTACGACAAGTACGACCCGAAGAAGCATGGACTTGACTGGGCACTCCGCGACGGAGACATCAGAATCCAAGACCGTTGGATACTCAGCAAGCTCCAGAAACTGGTCCGCATGTGCACGCAGGGATTAGAGACCGGCAGACACCAGTTTTCTCTGCGGGAGTTCGAGAACTTCGTCATAGAGAACCTCAGCAGGGGGTACGTGCCGTCGATACGCAAGGATCTGTGGGAGGAGGGACCGGACGCAGAGAAGCGTAGGAACTCGATATACGCCGTCATATTCCACTGCTTGAACACTCTCGTGTTACTCTCCAATCCCATCTGCCCGTTCGTCTCCGAGTACGTTCACCAACACGTGTTGAGGAGATTCGACGGGAGCCTGCCAGTCAGCGTGAACCTCTGCAAGTGGCCCAAGCCGAGAGACGAGCTGATGGATGAAAGAGAAGAAGGAGTATTCGACATCGCCCTTGAGGTTCTTCCTCTGGTGAACGCAGCGAGACAGAAGGCGAACCTCAGGCGCAGATGGCCCCTGAAGGAGATGACGCTGATCCTGGAGGACGAGAACAAACGGATCAGGGCGGAGCAGGCAAGAGCCGTCCTCGCCGAACTCGCCAACGTCAAGGGCGTCAGGGTTGTCCATTCCAAGCAGGCTGCGGGCTTCGTCCCTCATTTGACTCTCGACTATGCCCGAGTTGGCCCCAAGTTCAAGCGGAGACTGGCGTCCGTGGAGAAGGAAGTGAAGGGCAGGGAGAGGGAGATAGCCGATGAAATACTCGAAGCCGGAAGGAGCAAGATCACTGTCGAGGGAGAGGCGTTAGAGCTGACCCCGGAGGATTTGGTAATGTCGTTCCTGCCCCCCGAAGGGAAGGTCTTGGAGGAGGAGCACGGAATCGTCGTTGTGCTGGACACCACTAGAGACGAGGCCCTGATAGCCGAGGGACTAGTCAGAGACGCAGCTAGGAGGGTGCAGATGACGAGGAAAATGGCGGGGCTCAACCCAACCGAGATGCTGAGCGTCGTGTACGTGGCTGGTCTTGACGCGGAATCCAAGGGGCTGATAGCTGGTCACCTGAAGACGCTGGCCTACCTAGTTAGAAGTAAGGACGTGAAGCTGACGGACAAGATCCCAAGAGGTCTCTTCAAAGCGTCCCACCCCCTCGATGAAGTGGAGGTGACCGTTGGTTTCAGGAAGGCTCCAAAGAAACGACAGGGCACCACGAAGACACAAGCGGTGAAGTCGACGCGAAGGCGCAAGCCGGGCCGAACGGTAAAGAGGGTTTGGAAAAACTAAATAGACAGATTCAAGCATGTGTGTTCGTGCTCCGGTGGTGTAGCCCGGCTAAACATATCGGCCTTTCGAGCCGAGGATCGCGGGTTCAAAATCGCGAAAGGATGAAAGTCCCGCCCGGAGCACTTCGATTCTCGAGAGCTCGCCCTCGCATCCTCCTATGCCCTTCTCGCTTAGGTGTCAGTTTCGGACCTCGAATCTGAGC
>Ga0315282_10000936_pt1 | contig 57130 bp, 57 predicted proteins | sample YL17G07_20_MG_FD_203693 | JGI IMG/M metagenome (GOLD analysis project Ga0315282, IMG submission 203693) | Sediment microbial communities from Yellowstone Lake, YNP, Wyoming, USA - YL17G07_20 | ecosystem: Environmental > Aquatic > Freshwater > Lake > Sediment | place: USA: Wyoming | collected...
CCGTAAGGCGGCGCGCCGGCTACCGGAGATACTTCTGAGCTAAAAATAGATAGACTGCGGGGTCAATTCCCCTACGACCTGAAGGTCGTGAGATGCCTTGACCGTCTCTATGGGTGACCGGGACGCTAGCAATTTTCTTCGAAAATCGCTAGGGGGGATGCTGTGGCCGGCGAACCGGCCACATTCCCCCCTCGCTCACTTCGTTCGCTATCTGCTTGGACGGCGGACCGTCCAAGTCTAGCGAACTTCGTTCGCTAGGGGGGAGATTTGAACTCCCGAACGCTTGCGCGCAAAAGGTTTCCGCTTTTTGATCAAACTTTTTAGGCACGTCATAAACGACGCTTCGTTTATGAACGCATCAAGAACGATGCGTCGTTCTTTATGTCCCAAAAAAGTTTGTTAGCAACCTTTCGCCCTACCGGGCTAGGCGACCCCAGCGCAAACTTTAACACAACACGACTCATGTCAAAGTTTGATCAAACATCCTGTCCGCACGACAGCGCTCGAAACAAACTTTAACACAACATGACTCGTGTCATGGCAACATTTCTCGTATCGCATTGTTCGAAACGAACAATAGGAGAATGACTGGGTATAAAAATAAAAGTTAAACTATTTTTCCCCAAGCGCTGAGTCTCCATCTCTGGCCCATCTTCCTGGAAAGCGCGACATGCATGCCTGGATACACGACCGTCGGCTTCTTGAGCTTTATCGTCGCGATCCCCTTGGCGAGCTTGGCTATCGCGCCCACGCCTGTCGAGGTGTGGACGTTGACGACAACGGGCTCGGCATCGCGCAGCGGCACGCTTCCTGAATCAGCGCGCTCGAGGATGGAATACTTGACATTGATCGTGTCGATCGGGTCCGGAACCTGGCCTTTCCTGCCTATCACCGAACCCACCAGGGAATCCGCCTTGGTGAGCGAGGGATCCAGCGTCGTGCCGACAGCCACGAGGCCTCCGGAGCGGGCGGATTCGAGCGATTCTGATTCTTCCATGAGCATCTGTACCTTGCACACGACCGAGGTGGGCTTCGCGCCCTCTTTCCTCATGATGCCGGGCTTGATCTCGATCTCGTCCCCCACCTTCAGCACGCCCTCGACTATGGAACCGCCGAGCACGCCTCCTTTGAGGTCGGATATCTTCGCCCCAGGCCTGTTCACGTCGAACGAGCGCGAGACGTACATGCGCAGCGCAGCGCCCTCGTCCCGGTGCGGCGGCTTCATGACAGTGTTTATGGTGCGCAGGAGCGTGTCTATGTTGAGGCCTGCGTTCGCCGAGACCGGGATTATCGGCGCGTTCTCGGCCGCGGTCCCTTTCACGAACTGCTTTATCTGCTTGTAGTTCTCGATCGCCTTGTCCTTGGTGACCAGATCGATCTTCGTCTGGACGATTATGATGTTCTTTATGCCTGTGGAATCCAGGACAAGGAGATGCTCTGCGGTCTGGGGCTGGGGGCATGGTTCGTTCGCAGCGATGAGGAAAAGCACTCCGTCGAGTATGCTCGTGGCTGCGATGACGGTTGTCATCAGGGTCTCGTGGCCAGGCGCATCCACTATGGAGAGCTTGCGCGCTATCTTCGTCTTGGCGCCGCATTTCGGGCATTTCGGCTCGACCGCGTAAAGATCGCATTTCGCGCAATGATAGATGTTGCTGTCGGCATAGCCGAGCCGGATGGATATGCCCCGCTTTATCTCCTCGCTGTGCGTGTCTGTCCATTTCCCGGTGAGCGCTTTCGTGAGCGTCGTCTTGCCATGGTCGACATGCCCGAGCATGCCTATGTTCATCTCGGCCTGCATTATTTCTTCTCCTTCTTCTCCTGCTTGGGGAAAAGCTGCTCGAGCGGGGAGGCTCCGGCGCTCTTCACAACCGCGTTCACCTGGGCTATCTCGGAAGAATATGCATTGCCCCGGACGTACCGCCTCTTGCGCTCGCCACTGCGGCTGGCTTTGAAGCCTACGCCGTCGCTTGTGAGCGTGAGTTTCTTCGCAGCACCGTAGACCTCGGTCTTCATCGGGAACCCGCTGCCGTCGCTGCCGCCTGTGAGCGTCAGGACGTAGCCTGCGGCGCCGACCAGGTTTCCGTCAAGCTCGTCGCCGATCTTCTTGCCGATTATCATCGATTCCTTGTCCTTGGGGATCTCGGCCTGATGGCTCTTCCCGTTGGATTCCGATATGACTATTCTCATATTTACACCTCGTAAAGTAGAATGAGTAATAAGCAGAGGTTAATTTAAAAATGAATATGAAAATGAAAAAAGAAAAAAAACTTTAGGCATTCTTCAGCTTCGCTTTGTACACGTAGCCGTCCTTGCCGAGATAGTACATGTAGCCTTGTTCCTTGCCGATTCTCTCTGAGCCTACTTTCTTCTTCCTGCCCCTTGTGTTGTGCTTCATAGGAGCTGCCCAGACGAAGCCGTCCTTGCCTACATAATACAGATATCCGTCCTCTCTCGAGATTCTTTCAGATCCAACTTTCTGTCCCATTTAGTCACCTTCTCAAGCTCACGCGGGAGCAAATCTGAATGATTCACCGAGATATATTTTATAAATCTATCGTCGTCACTACGACGGAGAGATACGCTTTAAAAGGCGAACTAAAGAATAGGCGCTCATGCTCCAGCTATTCGCGAGGCCAAAGCCATGCCGCATAATGATGCTTTTGCGCGACGGCGAGTGGCACCTGTCCAAGCTCGCGAAGAACAGCGACACCAGTTACGTGTATGTGACGCACCTGGTCTCTAAACTGGCGGCCTCGGGATTCGTGGTGGTGGAACCCAAGGGGAAGAAGAAACTGGTCAAGCTCACCGAGAAAGGGGTCGCTGTGGCCAACATCATAACCGAGCTGACGAACAAGCTGCAGTGATTCAGACCGCACGTAGCGACGTGTTCTTCTTGATGTAGCTGAGGACCTTGTTGTATCCTATATAATGAGCGAACACGGTGACGTCCACGGGGTAGTTGCCTTCCCGGGTCTGGCCGTTCGACCACATCTGGACCTGGACGTCCCTCGCCTCGCCGGGCTTCATCTCGCCGACGCGCTTCTCGATCGCCTTGTTTATGCAGGCCGGGTCGAACCCCACCATCGCATCCTTCGGCAGGAGGGCGTCCACTGAGACGAGATGCGTCTCACCCGAGACGTTCTTCACCTTCACGATGAGGTTCACGGAGCTCGCCTTGTTGGCGGCCAGGCGGAGAGGCGAGAACGCCAATGACACCACGAACGGGTTCGCGCTCTTGGACGAAACCGATGCCCTCTCGGGCGCTTTCTCTTTTCCGATGATAGAATCAAGGAGTCCCATGGAAGACAGTTGCAGAAAAACATTTAAGAAGGATTAGTCTTATCTTTGGATTACCAAAACCCTAGCAGAAGACAGGGAAAAGATAGGACAAGGAGGGTGTCTTTCATGGAATACCAGCAGAAGATATTGCTCGCGGTGACGGCATTGCTCGTCGTTTTCGCGATATACATCGCCTTCACCACGGTTCCGGTGAAACCGCCGGACACGACGGGGGCCAGGAACCTGCTCGCGAAAGCGGTTGTATTCGGCATGGGCGAGAAGGAGTATGCATATACGTTCAGCGAGGACTCGAACGGATACAGGACCACATACTCGCTCGTGAAAGGCCCGGATGACATGATGATGACCGTACAGAATCCCCTGTCGGTGAAAAGGGCGTTCTTCCTCCGGAATGACACCATACTCTGCGTGAGATACCCTGCGTCAGCGAACGAGACCTGCGGTTCTGTGCAAGGCAGCGATACGGTTGCGAACTACATGAGTTCGCTCAAGTACAAATTCCTCAACGACACCATAACGCAGAGGAACGAGATGGACATGAACTACCTTCTCAAAAAGGGTTACATACAGCTCGACACCGCTGTCACGAAAACCGCTGTGAACGGCAAGGGATGCAGCGAGATAACATACAGCCTCGACATGTCCAATGTCAGCGTCGACGAAGCGGCGAGGTTCGGCGTCGGCCCCACGACCCCCAGATCATTCAGCTGGATGATGTGCATAGACAACGGGACCGGCATCCTGTATGCGAAGGAGTTCAACTACACGTACAAGGGCATGGATTATCGGACGACGATACAGACCATCTCGTTCAAAGCCGGGAGCGCGCCAGCCATAGTCCCGCCGGCAGCGATCGACGGCGACCCTGTCACCAAGCTCTTCCAGGAAAGGGAGCAGCAGGTGAAGCTCGCCAGCTGCTTCACGGACCACAGCGGGGATGACCGCGACAAATGCGCCGCCGACATAGCCTTGACGCTGCGCAGGAGCGACATATGCAGCCTCGCAGGCGTCCGCAAGGACAGGTGCCTCGTGTCTCTCGTGCCGTCGACAAAGGACCAGGGGACATGCACCGTTATAAGCGATCCGTCATACAAAGACGACTGCTACATCGAGCTCGCGGGCGCGTACAAGGACAAGGCGTACTGCGCCAACGTGAAGAACCAGAGCAAGATCGCATCCTGCGAGGCGGCGGCGAAGCCTCCGGAAGTGCAGCCGGTTCCCCCTGCCAACGAGACCGACCAGACGCTCGGCAATCAGACTAACCAGACCAATGGCAGCAAGATCGACATCAACGAGTTCATGAACTACATCGACAAACAGGGAAGGAACGACACGAACGCCACGGCCGCCAACTCGTCCGGCTGACTTCCCATATCTTTTTATTCTTCGCATGGTTTTTTCTTCTTATGAGAATCGCGCTTTTCACGGATACCTATCTCCCCCAGACCAATGGCGTGGCGGTATACATCCACGACGCGATAAAGGTCCTCTCCAGGGAACATGACGTCGTGCTTTTCGCTCCAGGGGAAGGCAGGCTCAGGACTGCCCAGCAAGCGCCTAACTTCAGGATACACTGGGTGCCGTCGGTCCCGTTCCCGTTCTACGAAGGATACCGAATCGCTTCCATTGATTACAGGAAGATAGGCAGGATGCTCCAGGAAGAGAGACCGGACATCGTCCATGCGCATGCGCCCATAAACCTCGGCCTCCAGGGCGTGCTCGCAGCCAAGGGCAGGAGGATCCCGACCGTGATAACCTACCATACCCATTTCCCGGATTACGTGCCCCATGTCCTCAGGCTGCCCGGCCCGCTCAGGAAAGCTGGCGAGCACGCCGTGAAGAAGATGATAAAGCACGTGTTCAGGCACGCGGATGTGGTGGCTGCTCCGACCATGGAACTCGCCAGGGAGCTGAGATCCTACGGCCTCCGCAACGTCGACCAGATACCCAACGGCATGGACATGGACAGCCTGGCCTGCACGAAAGCCGGCGCAGCAGCGTTCCGGAAAACCCACAGGATACCGGCCAGGAAGGTAGTGCTCTATCTCGGCAGGATCAGCTTCGAGAAACGGTTGGACGTGCTGCTCGAGGCGTTCTGCATGATGGAACGCGAGGATGCGGTGCTCGTCGTGGCTGGCGGAGGGCCGTACCTGAAGAATTTCAAGGACCTGGCCAAATCCATGGGCCTGCGCAACGTGATATTCACCGGATTCGTGAGCGACAGCGACAAGGGCGCTGCATACGCGTGCGGCGACATATTCGCCTCGGCTTCTGACAGCGAGACGTTCGGCCTCACGTTCGTGGAGGCGATGCACATGGGCCTTCCGGTGGTCGGGGTGAAGCGGCTCGGGCCCAAGGAAGTGATAGCCGACAACAGGACCGGGCTTCTCGTGGAGCCCGGCGATCCGGGTGCGCTCGCAGCAGCGATGTCGAAGCTGCTTTCAGACAAGAGGCTGCGGGAGCGGATGGGAAGGCGGGGGAGGATCGCTTCGGGGAAGTACACCATAGAAGCCAGCGTGGACAAGACGCTCAGGATATACCGGCGGCTTTTGAGGAGGAAGGGGACTGTTTTATAGGCGCCCGGATGGAAAAATCATAGGTCCATATGGCTATAAAAATGTCTACAACTGACTAATAATGGGATACTTATGGGGGATTATCTAGCAGAGATAAAGGCGAATCTCGAAGAGCGTATCCCAGAGTATGGTTCTAAAGACTTTGAAAAAATGAAGGACCAGATTAGAAAGGAGTTAAGCAAAAAAGAGAACGATCTTTTACTAATTACCCGGTCATTAAAGGTACTTATACTCGGAGATTGGCACACTAAAGAAAAAGCGCAGTTACTCTGGAACGTCAGGAATCTGCTTTTAAAGAATGGCGTATACGCTGAAACAGTAGATAGTTATTATGATCCAAAACGAAGGGGAGGCTTAAGTCAACTTCAAGTTTTGCAGACTTGCTGTACGTTGCATCAGTTAATCGTTTTTATTGATGGAGAAGGGAAAGGTACTGTTACTGAACAAACTTATTTGGCCCGGGAGTATCCCTTTCATGGGAAGATAATCTTTTTCATAGATGAATCAAAGTTCGATGAATTAAAGGACAAACCAAACAGTTACATACGGAGTTTTCCGACAATTATACCATACAAAAAATCAGATTTGTTAGACACGATAGTGATCTTTTCTAGATTGAGAATCTATCGTTTGGCGGGTATAATCCAACAACAAGAGACAAGCGGTAAAGGCTTAAAGAGCCCACAATATGAGCCTTGGAAGGAGAGATTGGCTAGAAGGAGGTAATTAAATCAATTGCTTCCATATTTTACCTAGGACTTGGTGGTTGCATGGGTGCAGAGATTAAGAAATTGTATGTTGACACGATTAATCTCAGAAATGCAATTATGATGGACAGTAATGTAGACATACTGCTTTATTTAGCAAAATACAATCCAAACGTTACCAGAGAAGACGTAATGGGAAAATTTGGTAAGGGTTCTGATAAGGGATTGGAACTCCTCAAACAATTTCATTTGGTCAAAGAAGAAAATAGCCAATTATATCTAACAAGTGAAGGCATTTTCCAAGTTGAAGGGCTATTAACAATGGCTGTCTAACAATGCAGCATTACTTTTTGTTCAAATATCGCGATTTATGTACAAGCGGCGGTTTACTAAAACCTGCAAAACACAAAGGTTTATATATAAAAAACGTGCAAATACAGTATACAATGTGTTAGCTGGTGATTCTTTGGTATCTAAAAAATCTTCAAAGGCGTCCAATCATAGCAAAAGAGTCGTGAAGAAGGCGGTCAGGGCCAGGATTACCGAGGTTAGGACTAAGATCAAGGCTAAATCCACTGTCAAGCGCATCTCCAAGGCCACTGCCAGGCGTATTTCCAAGGCCATTACCAAGCGCATTTCCAAAATCACTGCCAAGCGCATCTCCAAGGCTACTGTCAAGCGTATCAACACTTCCAAAGCCAATGTCGCCAAGGCCAAAACCAAGCTCAAAACCGCCAAGGCGACCATCAAGAAGGGTGTCATGAAAGAGCCGAAAGCTCCGGAGCCTCCGAAGATAGACAAGGAGCGCGAAGCGGCTCTCATGAAGAAGGTCGTCACCATACTCAGCGATTCCCGCGTGAGGCAGAACCTCATAGGCATAGGCGGCGAGAACGCGCTCGCCATCGTCAGGAACTTCACGGGAAATCAGAGCGACGATGACCTTGCCAAGAAGCTCAAGATAAAGATCAGCGACGTCCGCGCCACGCTCAACAAGCTCCACAACGAAGGGCTCGTCAACTACATCCGCGAGAAGGACAGCGAGACGGGATGGTATTCCTACAGCTGGTCCCTCAACCATGACAGGATGGAGAGGTGGGCGAGCAACAACGTCGGGCTCAAGATTGACTTCGGTTCCGAGAGCGAATACTATTTCTGTCCGGCCTGCGGGACCGAAAGCATAACGAACTTCGAATCCGCCTCCACGTGCGAATTCCGCTGCGAACGCTGCAACAAGATGATGGAATTCATAGACGAGAAAGGCATCCTCGAGCTTTTCGAGAAGAAAAAGTAGGGCTAACGCATTTTTTGTTTCATTATTTCTAGTGGAACCCAGATTGGGAAAACTGCCGCCAGGGCCTAAACACTTTTGAACTCTATCAGCATCTTCTCGAACTCGTCCACGGTCAGGAACTGTAGCGAGCCGCTGTCAGCCTCCATCTTCGCGATGAGCGGGGCTGCGGAAGGCGAGGAATTGAGCAGGTCCTGGAACGCGTCCTTGTCCGCGGGATTCTTGAACAGCAGTATGGTTATGCCCTTGCTTATGGTGGACAGGGTGCGGCTGAGCAGCTTGCGCACGTCGCCGCTCCTGTCATAGAAGTGAACGAACATCTGCTGGCCCACCACTGTTATCTCGCTGTCCGCGGTTTCGGATTCCCCTGTGCCTGTGAACGGGATCGCGTTGTTGACGCAGATGTCGCGGAGGCGGCGCATGAGCGCGATGTAGTCCATGCTGTGTTTCGACCTCTCGAGCCAGGTGGCGAGGCCGTAATAGCCCACGGATTCCTTCACATAGCCCTTCTTCTCCAGCTCTTCGAGGAGGTACTCCACGTTGTAGTCCGTGATTATGACCGGCTTGCCATGGTAGAATATATCCTTGAACCCGTTCTTGACTTCCGACGGGGTGAGCGGGGTGTTCTGCCAGCGGTAGGTGTCGTTCAGCTTCTCGAAGATGCCCAGCACCGCGTCCGGCGACAGCGGGATCTTGGTCCGTGCCACAGGCGGGAAGTCCGGGATGTCTATGGCGTAGAATGTCTCTTCCTGGCGCGCGAACAGCACGCCGAAGCCGACGATGAGTGCTGTGAGCGCGATCACGGCCCAGAATACGGGGTCTGATAATATGGGCGGGGTCGCCGTAGCGCGGACCACCGAAACAGCCTTCTTGAGGCCGCCGGCAGTGAACTCGAAGCTGTGGTTGCCTATGGGCAACTGATCCGAGCCTGTGTATCCGCCGACATCCACCGAGACGCTGTTGGCATTGCTGAACGTATAGGTACCGTACTTCCCGTTGTCGACCGAAACCGACACGTCGCCCAGCGAGTACGGCTCGCCTCCCATGCTGAGATCGAAGAGATAGACCGAAGGCTTCTGGCGATCCTGGCCCTCGTAGGTTATATCCACCGAGACCACGTTCATGTATGTCTGCGTATATATGCGATTAGAATCATCGATGAGACGGACGATGTATTCGCCGCGGTCCACGTAGATGAGCGGGTCGAAATTCGGGTCCGCTGCCTGGACGTTGATGTTCCCCTGCGGGAAATCCTGCACCTCTTGACCGTAGGCATCATCCACCACGAGGGATATGTCGGGCTGGTAGGACACCGGCTCGCGCAGGCGCGCGTTCATCCTCACCGGCTTGCTGGTGATGTTCGTCGGCACGACCTGGCCTCCGAACTCTATGAACAGGTCGCTCTGCGAGGCGGGCCCCTGGCGCCAGAACATGGTCTCCATCACGGGATTGTTCAGGTTGGACGAGTAGCCGGTGAAATCGAGGCGTATGGTCGCCTCGGGGTTCGGGAACGGCTCGGAGAACACGTATCTTTTCCCGGAAAGCTCGTCCTTGTTGATGAACGTGTAGTTCTTGGGCGGGGCGTTCGGCTCGGCCCACGGGGTATCGGAGATTATCTTGGATATATCATCGGCTGCGGCGGTGAAATTCTTCCTCCAGCCGCCATCCAGGGTCTGGGGCACGAAAACGAACGCGCCGTCCTCTTTCTTGGCTATGCTGACCGCACCGTAGACGACGCTGGACGACCACCCGGCGCCTCCGGTATTGGACAGCCCGTAGAGCGGCTGGAACAGCCTGATGTCGCCGGTGGGCGAGAGGTCCGCGCTCTCATCGAAGGATACGGGAAGCGATTTGAGCGTGGGCTGCGGCGTCGGCACCGTGACCGTCCCGTTGAGCATCGAGGTGAAGGGCTGGCCGATGTAGACCACCACTACGCCCCTGGAAACGAGCTTCTCCATGGTGAGGGTGCTGCCGACACCGATGAGCTCCTCGGGTATATAACCCGACGGCACGACCACGATGGCGCCCTCTGGAAGCGTCTCGAGCTGCTTGACCGTTATCTCATTCAGCGCGATCTTCCTCTTCGCCAGGTCTATCCTGAGCGTCTTCACGAAATCAGGATATGTCTTCGTCTCCTCCTCGTACCGCTCGCTGTTCAGCATGAATACCTCTGACGGAATCTTCATATCGTAGGTGGTGACCTGTATGGTATAGTTGTCGAGGTTCTTGGTCTGGTAATCGACCATGGCGGCAGCGACATGCAGGGGCTCGTTCTTCTCGCCCGCGGAGAGTATCGCGGCGCCGTCTATGACATTATCTATGGACGGCTTCTCGACCTGCGGTTCGAACGCGCCTGCGCCCGGCAGGACGTTGACGGAGATGAATAGCCACCCGAGCGCGAGGACTATGAGCGCTATCGTGAGGGTCGCGCCGAAGATGACGAAATTGAAGCCGCCCGGAGGCGGGCGTCCGGAGGCGAGCGCCGCTTTCGGGGCAGCTGCCTTCTTCTCCTCTTTCTTCGGATTGAAAAGCGCCTTCAGCCTGTCCTTTATCATATCGATCGGCGGGCGTTCCTTTATCCTATAGTGATTGACATGCTGGTATCTCTTCTTGGTCTCGAACTGGTATATCTTCCGCTTTATCTTAGCGCTTCCCAAATCCGGCATTATTGCACCACTTCTAGGTAACCTTCGCTGACAAGCTTGTTGAGCAGCTCCTCCACGCGGCCATCCGCCAGCTTGTAGTTCTTGGCGAACTCGGTGATGCTTATGGAGCCGTTGTGCTCTGATATCCATTCCTGGAGCTTGACGCGGAGCGATTCCTCGGACATTCCTTCGAGCTGCTGCATCCTGAGGCGCATGTCGTCGTTCTGGGTCTTGAGCTCGTAGTTCTGGGATGTGAGAGCCTGGTTCTGCTCCGTGAAGCGGTCGACCTTCTTCTTCAGGTCAGCGACCTCCTTCTTCATGGAGTCGTAGGCCGTGTAGAGCTTGGTGTAGTCCATGGTGACCGACCCCGCGAGCTCCTTGATGGCGTCCTCGACGAGTTGGTAGAGAGTCTTGTTCTCCACGCTGTAATAGGCATCCACGAGCGAGAGGATGTTGAGGAGGTAGCGTATGACATCGACGCGCCTTTTCTTCGGCCCGATCTCCGTGGGTATTGTGTATAGGACTTCGATGCCGTCCTCCTTTATCTTGACTATGGAGAACAGGTAGGGGTTCTTGTCGATGTCGCGGCTCTCCACGTATATTATGTTGAGCACGTCCTTCTCCGGAGCGATCTCGAGCGAGGATATCGAGCGCAGCAGGCCTGCGAGGTCCTTGAGCTTGCCGCTTGTGAGCTTGCCGTTTATCTTGAAGCCGTCCACCTGGGGCGCGTGCGAAGACTCCTTGCTCCCTGCTGTGGACGGCGCCGCGGACGGTACCACGGATGCCACGGACGGCGTGGCCGCGGGTGCCGGATCGGCGGCGGGTTTCGGATTGTCTTTCGGTATCAGCGGCATAACAACACCTCACTTCTTCTTCCTGCCTGTCCCGGCAGGTTTTTTCTCTCCACCAGCGCCCGTCTTCGCTCCGGTGCCCTTCTCCGCCTCGGCGTTCTTCCCCTTCCAGACATCCCCGGCTTTCTCCTCGCCCTCTTTCTCTTTCGCTCCCTTGAGGGAGAACAGGGGCGGGGACTGCATACCCTCCAGGGCAGGGGCGTACTTGAAAGGCAGCGGGAACACCAATATGAACGCGGCTATCACCAGCACCAGCAGGAACGAGCCCAGGTCGAACCTGCCCGAGAGGATCAGGGTGAATATGAAGAGCAGCATCACGATGCCGGCCAGGATGGCGGCGAAGAGCATGGCGCGCTCGAACGAGCGCCTGCGCTCCATGTGCTTCCTGACATCGTCCCTGCACACGTAAAGCTCGTTCATCTGCGCGATGCGCAGGGCCTTCTTCACGCTTCGGATGGCACGGATGACCTGGTCCTCCCTGACCCGGACCGCTTCCTTCCCTTCGACGTCCTTCTCGCAGAAGATGCAGATTTTCATATCCATCTATTCCTCGAGCACGACCTGGCTTATCTCCCTGCCGACACCGCCGCTCTTCTTGAGATCCACCTTCCCGAAGATGTTGATTATCGTGATGTCGTCGAGGCCCGCATCCTTGAGGAAGTCGCTGATGTTGCGGCGCACGATGCCGTCGCGCTCCAGGATGACCACGAAGGACACGACGTCCATGCGGCGGTTCGATTTCTCGAACAGCTTCGTCAGCTCCTCGATCTTGTCGTCGCCAAGCCCGAACTGCCTCAGTTTTCTCCTGAAATCCTCCTTCAGGAATGAAACGCTTCTGGACACTGCAACATCCCTCCTTTGTTTTTGGGTAAGAACCCCCGATAGGTCAAGGAAGTACTCCTTGCTCGGTTCCTCTCCCTCGATCTTGTCTATAAGGAAGGTCGGGGGATATGGAGTGGGAAGGGTGAGCGAGAGGTTGACCGCGCACTGGCCGACGCCGAGCCGGCTTATCTCCTCGCGCATGTAGTTGCTGAAACGCAGCGACCCCTGGAGGTAGTCCAGGAACTTCTCGAACTTCACCTTGAGTATGAATGTCGTGCCGACGTTGCTGAATATGGCCTCGCTGATGTCCGTGGGGTTCTGGGAGGCGATTATCATGCCGAAGTTGTACTTGCGGCCTTCGCGGACTATCATGACCGCGTCCGAGTTCTCCTCCCTCCCGATCTTCCACGCCTCGTCCAGCACGATGAGGAGCTTGAGGCCCTTGACACTCGACCAGCCCTCGAGGCGCATCTTCTCTTTTATGAATTGGAGCAGCGTGAGCGCGGCGAGGGCGCGCGAGGTCTCGTCCGGAAGGCCCGAGAGGTCGAGGTCCACGAGGCCGGAGCTGATGAGCTCTTCCAGCTTCACCGTGCTCTGCTGGGCGAAGAAGTCCTCACCGGATTTCGTGAATTGCTTCAGCCTGTAGATGGCGTTCTCGAGCTCGGCCGGGAACTCGTAGGACCCGATCTGGGCGGTCTCGGTGAGCGTGCGGACCACGTCTTTCAGCGTCGGAGGGACGATGGGCTTGCCCAGCTCGTCCTTCTGCTCGAAGGCGTCCATCCTGAACTTGCTCTCCAGGTACACCTTCTCTATCGCCTGCTCTGTGAGCCTCTTCTGCTCCGGATAATTGGCTATGTCCGTCAGCAGCTCAAGGGTGCGTATGATCTGCTTTATGCGGTCGTAAGGCTTCATGCCGCCCAGGTCCAGGAGGTTGAGGTAAGAGCCCTTGCCCAGCGAGATGACCTTGCCGCCGGTCTGCTTCACCCAGTCCTTGTACTCCCCGGCCCAGTCTATTATGAGCGCGTTGCTGTTCCAGACAAAGGCCGCGCGGAGCAGGAACGTCTTGATGAAATAAGACTTGCCGGAACCAGATATGCCTACGATGGCTATGTGGGGGTTGGCGACGTTCTCATACGTCCAGTAGAAGGGGACGTTGAATATCTTGGTCCTGCCGACATAGATGCCGCTTGTCGGGTCTCCGAAGAGGACCTCCATGGGCGGTTCTGGCGGCCGGACCAGCAGGTTGCGCCTGGCTATGGCGCTGTTTGAGAGCTTGACCAGCTTCAACTTTCCTCCGATCACCATCGTCAAACCACACTCTCTTCAAGCTCCTGCGCGGAGATCGGGAAGAACTTCTCCCACTCGAAGCACTTGAGCATCTGGTCTCCGGCCAGCGGCACCACCTCGACATTGAGCGCGTTCGCCAGCACGGTGCGCAACTCGTTGGATTGCGCCCTCACCGCCGCGATGGCCGCATCCTTGCTGAGGCCCACCGCAGATGTCTGGACATAGGCGACTATGCCCATGGGCTTCACACCTTTGATGAGGCGCTGGAGCTGGGTGTCCCAGATGGCGACATCGCGCTCGAACCGGTCTATGGTGACCGCATCGGGCTGCGACTTGTCGCGTTCCCGTTGCAGACGGATCTGGGCCTCGGCGCGCCGGGTCTCGATGGTCTTCCTTTTCTCCCCGACGTCCTCGACGAAGAGCATGTACGCGACTTTCGTGACATACTTGATGTTGGATATCGCCCTCTCGAAGAACTGGCTGTACGCTATCGTCTCCTCGGCGGTCTTCTCTGTCGCTGATTCGAAGATGTTGAGGCCGAGGAAGGCCGATGCGTAGAAAACACCGTTTGCGCCCTTGACTATGACGTCCTGCGACGGAGGGACCTCGTATCCCTGGTCGCTCATCATGATGATATTGGTCCTCTGCGTGATAAGGGGCACGAGGATGTAGCCGTATTTCCAGAACAGCATGCTCCCGAGGGAGCCTAGGCCAGCCATGAGGCCGCCCAGAAGGGACAGGCCTCCGCCTCCGCCTATAAGCGAGAACAAGACGCCCAAAAACCCAACGCCGAGAGATGCCATGACGTATTTCTGTGAACCTGTGATTCCTGCCATCTTTTATCCCTCTGGTCGAATCGATTATCGTATAGAAATGGACAGCATGATATAAAAAGGCAACCCAAAACCCCTGTGGCAACCACGGCGCCGTATCCGAAAAACGCTAATCTTTCACCGCATCCTCGACTATTTTCACCGCGCTGCCAATATATGATGAGTAATCGAAAACGCGCTCAGCATCGGCTTTCGGCAGCACCTTGCCTTCCAGCACGAGGTCCTTGAGGTGCCTGCCCTTGGAGAACGCCTCCTGCGCGAGCGTGCGGACGAGCTCGTGCGCATCCTGCCTGCCCATGCCGCGCTCCACGAGCGTTATCATCAGGCGCTCGGACATGATCAGGCCCTTTGTCAGCTCGAGGTTCCTCTTGATGTTGTCTGGATAGAACACCAGGCCGGACAGTATCTTCGTCGTCTCCAGGAGCATGTAATCCACGCACACGAAGCTCTCGCCGAATATCGCGCGCTCGTTCGCGCTGTTGGTGAGGTCGCGCTCGTGCTCGAGGGAGATGTTCTCCATCGCGATCTGGACGTTCGCTCGGAGGAGACGGGCGAGCGAGCACACGCGCTCGCTCTTGTGCGGGTTGCGCTTCTGCGGCATGGTGGACGAACCTACCTGCTTGGCTGAGAACGATTCCGACACCTCGAGCAGCTCGCTCCGCTGCAGGTTGCGCACCTCCTTGCACATCTTCTCCAGAAGCGCTGCGATCAGGGCGAGCGAGAATATGGCCTCTGCGTGGCGGTCGCGCTGCACCACCTGGTTCGTGATCGGAGCGGGCTTGATCTTCAGCTCGTCCATGACAAGGGATTGTATCTTCGGCCCGTCCTTCCCGAACGTGGCCATGGTGCCTACTGCCCCGGACATCTTGCCTACTGCGATGCGCTTGCGCGCCTCCTCCAGCCTGGCCGTGTCCCTTTTCAGCTCCTGGTAATAGAGCGCGAACTTCATCCCGTACGTGGTCGGCACTGCGTGCTGGCCATGGGTGCGGCCGATGCAGACAGTCTCCTTATGGTCAAGGGCGAGTTTTTTCAGCACCTTGCCGAGGGCTTCCATGCGCTTCCCCAGGAGGCCGATGGCTTCCGTGAAGATCAGCGCGGTCGCGGTGTCCTCGATGTCATAGCTCGTCGCACCGAGGTGGACATACCTGCCGGCATCGCCCGCGTGCTCGGTCAGGGCCCGCACCATGGCCATGAGGTCGTGGTGTATCTCAGCCTCGATCTCCTGCACGCGCTCGAGCGTCACGTTCCTCGCCGCGATCTCTATCTTTCCCGGAGCGTCCCTGGGTATGGCGCCGAGCCTGGCGTGCGCCTTGGCGAGCGCCACCTCGACAGCCATCCATTTCCTGAGCTTCGCCTCTTCGTCGAATATGGCGTTCATCTCTGTCTTGTATCTCTCTTCGAATGGAGAAATGGCCATGAGAGGGATATAGAAGCTCATCATAAAAAGGTAGCGCGTCACCGGGGAGGGGTGGCCGAGGTGGTTCCGGGTTTCGGGTCCTGAAGTCCGATAGGACTTTGGGAACTTGGGGCAACAGCCCCATGGTTATGGGTTTCGGGTTCCGATCCGTATTTTAGTAATACCCGAAAATCCACAAAACACCATAAAAACGAAAGCTTTATATACATGAAAGTACTAAATAAATAACAGGCGACCAGATTGCCTTAGGTGTAAAAAAGATGGATGGAACAGGAAAAATAGTTGAAGGGCCAGCTGGCCAAAAACCAGGTGTGGCATACAAATGGGCAGCCAAGCTGCTGGAGACTGCCCGCCAGCACAGGGAAACGATTCTCGCGGGAATAGGCCCCCAGTCGGAAAAAGCGAATTATATCACGGCCGTCTATGGCGCAGTGGAAGCGGTGCTGGGAGGGATAGTGCCTGGAACAGACCTGACAATCCAGATGCTGATATTGACGACTTTCGCTGAACAGAAAAAGGAGATTGCGGCTATATTCGATAGCAACGGGGACGTGGAAACCAGGGCAAAGATAAACACGACCGTAGGATACACGCTCCTCTATGCGCTCGTATCAGGCAAGGGCGACGTCAGCAGAAGCGCAGCAGACTGCCTGGCCAAGACAGCGGACATGAGGATGGAGAACGTCCTTAAGGCTGTTGTCGAAGACCAGGGAGAAAAACCCGCAGGGAAAAGAGCTGCCTGGGTCCTTGACAGGATCGAGACCAGCAGGGGACTCTCAGTCGCGCTTCCGCACCTGAAACCACCGGCAGACGTCCGGATAGAGCATGGACGGCAAAGAGTAGTGTTCAGGATCCAGTAAGAGCAGCGTCACAATCCGCTCTGGTTAAAATAAGCTCGCTGGAAATCAGGTCCATGCGATCGCGCGTCCTGAAAAGACAGAATAACGCATACCTCGAGCTGCCCCAGGAGATGGCGGACCAGGAGGAGGTGGAGCTGTTCCAGCTCAGGCCAGGGTATTACCTTCTTACCGTACCTCTCGGCGAGGCCAGACCCGCTGCCAAGACGAAGACAGGCATCAGCGAGGCAGAGCGCAGCGTGCTCTTGAAATTGCTCTCGATAAAATTCGAGAAGCGCGTGCCTGCGTATGTGGCTAAGGTGATGAGCGAGAGCGAGAAGGCGCTGCTGAAGGAGCTTGAGCGCAAGGGCATGATCAATATATTCAAAGGGACGAAATACAAGGACGGAGTATATAATATAAGGGACAGCATCTACCCGCTGCTTTCGTCCGCTCCGAGCGCTCCGTCGCCTCAGGCAGCGAAACCAGAGGTCCAGACCCCTAACGACCTGCTGGCCATACTCAAGAGGCAGGGCTTCATCGTCATCTCGGACAGGAACCAGGCCCGCGCGCTCTCGGAGACCCTGTCGCAGGACATGAAAAGCGGGGCTGTCATGGGCGTGAAGGGTTTCGACGGCAGGTTCTATATCGTGACCAGGGGCTACCTCGTCGGAGCGCAGGCAGCTGTCAGCGCAGCGCTGAAAGAGGACATGGACGCGCAGTCCATAGCAGCCAGCGCGAAACTCGATACCGAAGGTTGCATGGCAGTGCTCAGGATTATGGCGGAAGCAGGGGACATAATAGAGAAGAAGAAGGGCGTTTTCGCTCCCGTCTGATTCCGATTCCTGGCATCGAATCCGATGTCATGATGATATTTTTCGAAGAGCACGCGCTCATTCGAAGAATACTCGCCATGCCGCGACCGGCGCTCCGGTCACGGGCATGTTCATGATCGTTGCGACGATCATGACAAGTCGCGTCGGCAATTCACCCATCGTCAAGAACGACGCATCGTTCTTGAGGGTTTGAGAACGTTGCGACGTTCTCAAAGTGGCAATGCCAACGGTACTCCTGTCGACTTGGCGATGGCAAAGTCCAACTCACGAAGACCCTATATGGGTCTTCGTACTGTCAGGACATAAGGTGCTATCGTGTCTGCTGTCATTAGAGCACCGTCCAGCTCAAGAAGGTCCTTTGAGGACCTTCTTACTGCCAAGCCCTGCCGTCGTGTCTGCTGTCATATTTGACAATCAAAGCAAACATTTAAATACACAACCCCACTAATGTATACACTAAAACACACGTTAATTTAGAAGGGATGAGGTGAATCGCTTGGTAGAACCGAAAACAACGCCTTCTGTAGGCAATGGGAAGAAACTTGATGTGGAACCCGCGGTGGCGGCCATAAAAACGGCGCTTGGAAACGCTGGAATACCGATTGCAGAGACACTTATGGCGCTAAAGGCTGAAGTCGATGCGACATTAGGCGCTATAAGAGCTGAAAGTCACGGCGCCGAGACAAAGGCGGGGGAAGCCGCGGCTTCGGCGAAACGTGCCGCAGGTGCTGCTGAAGCTGCGAAAAAAACATATGACGAAGCAGCCGGAGCGGCTACTGCAAAGGCGGATGCAGCACTCGTTGAAGCCAAAGGGACACTCGATCAGGCCAAAAGTGCTTATGAAGCTGTCAAAGGAGATATTGACGAGATAAGGGGCAAAGCTGAAAGTGCAGCTTCAACTGCTGGCGAAGCGCTGACACGAGCCGAAGCGGTGGTGAAAAAAGCTGAAACTGCGCAGGATACACTTACTGGAATGGCGACTGAGCAGCTCCACACTGCGAATGAGTTATGCGAAAGTGCGAAGGAAAAAGCTGACGCCGCGGAAAGGAAGGTCGATGGACTCGATAAACGTGTCGCTGAACTCGCAGGACAACTCGCGCAATTCATGCAAGGAGTGAATGAGAGACTCGCGGCGTTCGCTGCAGTTGTTGAAGACCAGGTGGGACCAGAACTTGCTGAAGAGCTCGGGAAACCTATACATGTTACTCAAACAGGTGGTAAACAATGACCGACGGAAAAAAAATATCGCTTGCAGATAGGATAAGAGAAAGGACGAAGGCAGCAAACGCAGCCAAACCTCCGGTAGCAACTGTATCCAGGCCTCCGTCAGCGGATGCAGGGCTCAGGGAAGGGCCGAGAGTTGCGGGACCGCCAGCAAAGGAGACAGCACACGATGCAGATGATCCCAGGACAATAGCGGTTGAGATTGGAAAGCCGAGAGAATACGAAGCGCCTCCGCCTCCAGGGCCGCTTCCTAAGCCGCATTTAGCAACAGCTGTACCCCAGTCTGTAAGACCTTCGCCTGGAAAACCGATAGCGAGACCAGTTCCTATGGTTCCAAGTGCGGGCAATGCACCACCTGCTCCAACAGGTCCGGCCAGGGTACCTGCTCCAGCGAAGGCTGCTGCGCAGGCAGGCTCAGCTGCTCCGGAATCATCAGTACCGATGACACAACTTATGGACCCGTTTGCTCTGCCCAATGCATCTCAGCCAGCGACTGCAGGTCCTGCAGATAGCTTGCTTGCAGATGAAGGCGCCAAAGCTCCGGCAGCTCCACCTAAGCCACCTGCTCAAGCTGCCAAGACACCTGCTCCTAGTTTGGCTGTGGTGATTAAAGCCGCTGTAGACGAAGCGCTCAAACCAATACGAGCCCAAGTCGAAGAATTTGGAAAGACAGTCAACGCCCTCAAGACCGTGGTCTTTGGAAAGAGAGATGATTTGGCTGAAGAGGCGAAACGGGTCGATGATGGAGAGACTGCTTCGCTAGCCGATGATATCGCGGCTGTGCGCACCATAGTTTTGGGTGATACGTCACCTGCTGAAGCGGATGAGATAGCCGACAAAGTCGAAGACGAAGAACTGCCGATTATCGACCAGTTGGAAGCTCTCGAAACGACAGTTCGCGGCATGGAGGCCGTGCACCAGCAAATCATTATCGACATGGTATCGCCGCTTTTGCTTAATAGCGGTGAAGAGGAAATCGTGGGAAATGTCAGAACGCTTTGCGATGACCTGGGCAAAGGTCCGGTATTGAAAGCGCTTGGCCAACTGGTAGATGAGAACACCGCCAGGAAAGTGGTTAAGGAACATCTCGCGAATGAAGGCGGAGAAGCCACAGCCGAAATGCTCGACAATGCCACATCATTTTTCATAGAGACGGCCAGGAAATGTCATGAAGCCATAAGTTCTGAAGGAGGGGATGCATAATGGTAACACGAAGGAAAAAAGAAGGAGTAGGAGTTCCAGCCGCATCGGCTAAGCAAGCCGCGATTCCAGCGCAGGAAGTGAGGACTGCTGGGGACAAAGGCGCTCCGGCAATCGGCGGTCCTTTGGATAGCCTGCTCAAAGGTCCGGACGCGGATGAACCAGCAACCAGCGCATGGTCCTCGGCACAGGGTTCCGCTCCGGCTGAACGAACCCCGGAAAGACCGTCGGCTCTTGGTAGTAGGGTTGACGCAGCCGAACCAGCCTCAATCGCACATGCACCACGTGCTCTAGGTGAACCACCAACCCTGGCAACCTCAGAGTTTCAGATGGAACCCGAAAGCGCACCAGATGCCACTTCTTTTGCCTTCCAACCTGCGGCAAAGCCAGTGATTGAACTTCCAGATGCAGGACCAATGAGAGCAGACTCTCTTCCGCCAAGCGTTCCTCCAGGGGCACGTATCAGCACCGCACCTCCAGAACCAACGAAAAGCAGAACGCCTGAAAGCACGAATGCACCTGAGATTGTAGCTGCCACTGGGGTGAACAAGCGGAAAAGGGTTGCGACTGTACTAGCAGCAGGGGCTCTCATCGTGGCAGGCATAGCCGCAATCGCGACTTATGCTTATCGTATGGGCAGGGATTCGGTTCCGCATCCGGCACCGGCCGCAACGTCCCAAAAGGCACCAGCACCTGCGCCATGCAGCACCACTGTTTTCGCCCCGGAAAGGTGCGGATACTGCGGTGACGGCATAAAGCAGGAATGGGAAACACCTGAGTTCTGCCCTGCGGACTTCAGGACGTGTGGTGATGGTCAGCTCGATAAAAGCGTCACGGATGGCGTGATGGTTAAGCTGACGCATGATGATGGCACCTATACCTATGTTTACTCAACCAAAACATATACCGAGTCGTGCAGGAAAGGAGCTGCTGACTACTGCGAAGCAGACTGCGCGAAGCCGGCAGCGCCAAAGGCAGCTCCCAAATCAGCAGGAGCGCCTGCGCCCACGGCAGAGGCACCCAAAAGCGTAGTCAGGTCAAAGTGCCCTGACAGCCCGGAAGTCAGGGTGGTGAAAAGCAATATCCTGGCCGCGCTTGACGCTGGCAGCGGCAATATCTCCAAGGCGCTAGGAGGCTGCACGAGCTACAGTGCGACTGTTACAGCCAACTATGCGGATAGTGCGTTCCAAAGCTGGGGCGGCTCAGCTTCATGTGGAGATAATAAGGTGAGCTTAAACGGGATTGTCAGCCCGACCTTAGCTGGCACAACGCTACCGGGAAATGATCTGACATGTTATGTGCCAGTGAGCCAAAACAAGTAAGGGGTGGATGTAAGTGGTTCACAGGCCAAAAAAAATTGCGGCAGGTAGTCCAGGCGGACAGAACGCACAGCCGCATGTATCCCCTGGCCCGTCCATACGGCAGGAATTGCCGGCTCATGCACCTGAACCACCAGCCCGTGCGCCTGAACCACCGCGAGCCGGGCCAAGCCAGCGACCTACGCGAGCCGAGAACCATGCTGCGCCACAACGCCCGGCACGTCCTCCGCCGCTTCCAATAGCAACCGCTGCAGAGAACAGGATTACCAAGGGGATCGCGGCGTACATTGAAAAGGCCGGGAAAGACACGGGGATAGAAGGCAACAAAGCTAGCTTCATAGAAGAACTCAGAGGCAGTCAGATAACCAGTATAAGCGGTTTCGTGGAGGTCCTGAGAACCTCGAACCTTACTTCTAGGGGAAAAGTCAATGCAGGCAGGTTGTTCCTTGCAACGGACAGCGTGGTGCAGGAGATCCTCGGGAGATACCATCCGAATTTCAGGGAACGCGCTATCAGGGTTTCCGAGAAGCATGCCGGACAAGAGCAGCCACTGAATGACGAGGAAAGAGACATAATCGGCATAATAAGACTCAATGAATTCAACGAAAAGATCGAGAAGGATTTAATGAGGCAGGAGAGTTTCAGGCAGGCCAGGCAACCGGATGTGCCAAGGCTATCTTTGCCTCCAGCACCAGTCTCCAGAACAGCAACGAACCAATGGGTAAAAAACCTGGGCCTTGTTGCTGTCGCGGCCGGATTCTGGGCGCTGATGCACTTCAACAATGGCTTCGATTATGCAGCCAGGGGCATAGACATGGCCTGCGCTTCTATCCAGGTTATCCATATGCCAGCACCCAAGCTGAAAGGGACCGCATATGCTATCGGGTATGGCACAGTGGCTGGCCTCGGCATAGTCCTAGGCGAGATGAGGAGGAGAACGAAGGCCAAGCGCCAGGCGCAGGAAGAAGCGGATAGGCGCGCACAAGATGGGCAGGTGAGAGATAAGATCGAATACGTGAGGAGGGTGCTCGCTGAGATATGCAAGAAGGAATCCGTAGTAGCGAAACAGCAGGACGCTTTCGCCCAAGCCATGATGGATGATCGCACCGGTACGCTCTTTGCACAGGTGAATGATCTGCGCGAGCGCGGCATGCTTAGAAGGGCGCTCCTGGCTGCCAGGATCAATCACACGTTCGATATCGACCATGCGGTCGGCAAAGCTGAGAGAGCGATATTGCGCGCCAGATTCTCCGAGATCGCGATTTATCTCAAGGATGATAACTCGAGACAGGGAGCGTTCGCAGCGAGATACGGCCGGGATCCTTGGTTCAGTAGCAAATGCGACGAACTCTTCACAGGGCCGGAAGATAACTTACGCAGGATAACCGAGCCCATGACAGACCGAAGCGGTGCTGCGATAGGCGACGAGCTGCTCGCTGCACTGAAACAGGATTATGCTCAATTGAAAAGGCGATTATGATGGCGAACTTAACCCAGCGGGATTTGAATGGAAGGACGGGGAACCGTATCGGGACTGGCGTAGTGGCAGCCCTGATGGTAGCGAGTGCTGTTTCAGTCGTGGCGTCCAGAGGATGCCGCCAACCCACCACAGTAGCACCACTCGTAGAGGAGCCATGCCCTACAGCCGGAGACGGCTTCTGCGACCAAAGGGAAGCGCATCCGTTCAAACTCGACGCCAGAGGCAACCGGGTGAAAGGTTCTGACGGGAAAGACGTCCCGAACAGATGTTATCATCCTGATGACTGCAAGGTCGGCAACGGCGTGTGCGATCCAGGCGAGAGCAAGGATTCGCTTGATTGCAAACTACAGGCAGTGAAGGACGAACCTTGCATTCCAGGCGATGAGGGAGCCAGGGCATTGAAAACGGATAAGTTGAAAAGGCCGCTTTTCTCGGCAAGTGAATTTTATAACGGGCAACTCGACAGGAACGGACCCCTGACGCTCATCCAGCGTCCCGAGGCCGAGCTTCGTAGCGTGCTCGCAGACCCGGGCAAGATCAAGCCTGGCAGCAATTATTTCGTCAGACCCGCAGAACTCGAGGAGAGCTGCAAGCTCAAAGACGAAAAGGGCACTGAGACGGTAGATTGCGCACCAGGCGCAGAACAGTTATGCTACTGCGTGAACGCCTGCGGGGCGCGCCCGAAAAAGCCTGAGCCCAAGGCTGAACCCAAGCAAGTTCCGCCACCTCCGCCGGCTGAAAAACCCGCCGAGGCCCCGACAGGAGGACCGTGCGACGAGGATCAGACAACCGCGCTTGCGCCTGCGAGAGATGCGATCAAGGATATATTAGACACTGCGAAGAATAACATATTCAGCGCCCACACCACACCATCGGGCGGGAAGGTCACCCTGACAGGGAGTGTGTCTTTCACCAACGGACGGTTCTCCAGCGCGCGGGTATCAAGCAAGTGCGTCGGCCCATCGACGGACGACAAGTGCGGTGTGTCGAGCATCCCGAAAAACCCGATCGCTGAGAAGTTCACATCCGTGGCGCCGGTACCCAACGGACCGACCTGCACACTTCCATTCTTCAGGCTTTACCGGAACGAGTGATATGAATGACTGACCCACAATCGCAAAAACCGAAACCCCCGACCACAGGGACAGCATCGCAACAGTCCAGCAACCGGTTTGGAGCCGGACCGCTTACAGGGCCGGATGACAATCAGCCTCTGCCTTCCCCACCCAAAGTGCCATCCGAAACAGGACCAGGCCTATCCGACCAGCAAGCAAGGTACGATTCCGCTGGCATAAGCCTTAAACCGATACCGCTCACTCCAACATCAGCCACCAAGAAGAAATGGCCCGGGATAGTAGCCCTGGTAACTGCAGGTTTGGCTGGCTTGATTGCCGGGTTTGCCATAAACTCATTCAGGGACTGCAAAGCGCCACCGGCTAAGACCGGGGACACTGTCGCCGTGACCCGCAAAGCCGCCACGCCCATGAGAGACGGCACATGCGAAAGGGCGCTCGGAGAAGGCGACCTCAATCCTGATAACAAAGGCATCTATGACCCGGCTTGCGGCGGGTGCGGCAACGGCATCCAGGACCCTGGAGAGACCGCTGAATCATGCCCAGGCGATTTCCTGTGCGGCAACGGCAAGGTGGACTGGAACGTGAAGGTCGTCAAGATGGTCATGCTGCCTGGCGGGATCATATCACAGCAGGTCGGCACATACAGCGAATCATGCAGAAAGGGAGACCCGAACTATTGCGAACCGGACTGCAAACGCACCGTTCCGCGCAATGGCAGGGATGCAGGCGCTGAAGGGGAAATCGAGATCTCCCGTGCCAACGGGAAAAACTGCCCGAAGCACCTGGTATCGGGGGATTCCAATCGCGCTCGCGCCTACCTGTCGAATCTGCGCCAGAAGATATGGGAAACGAGCGAGACCATATATTCCAGGCTGGTGCCCGGAGGCAACCCGTATCTGACCGACATCGTATTGGGCTTCAAGCTGAAGGTCGGTGCGGATGGCAGCATAACGGTGGATTCCATCACGCCTTCCTGCGACAGAGAATCATGCAGCGTAGAGGCGGATCTGAAGGAGATCCTGAACGGAACGGCAAACTCAGGAACGCTTGACACGGCAGTGGGCGGACAGGGATGCAGCTGGAATTTCCAGATGCGTGTTCCGAACCCGGGCCAGAAGACCCCCATCCCGCAACCGGAACAGGAATAGCCCTTTCTTAATATTTTCCCATCTACAGTATCATGATGCTCAGCAACATCCTTCTCGATGTGGACGATACGCTGTTCCCTTCGACCGAGTTCTCGGCGCTCGCGCGCCGCAACGCGCTCAACGCCATGATAGGCATGGGGCTGGATGCGGACTACGAAGAGCTGTCCTCGCGCCTGGGATCGATAATAGAGAGCAAGGGCTCGAACTACCAGCGGCATTTCGACGACCTCTGCCGCGGGATGCGTGTCAGGAGGCCTGCGCGCTACGTGGCGGCTGCAGTGGCAGCGTACCATGACACGAAGACCGCGATACAGCCGTTCCCGAAAGCCCCGCTCACCCTGATGAAGCTCAAGCAGCTCGGCTGCCGGTTGTATGTGGCCACGAACGGGGACGCGATAAAGCAATGGGACAAGCTCATCAGGCTGCGCCTCGCGCTCTATTTCGACGACGTGTTCGTATCCGAGGAGCTCGGCGTGGAGAAAGGCGGGGCGTTCTATAAAAAAATACTCAAAACCCTGAACTCGGAACCATCCGGATGCGTGATGGTCGGGGACAGGGAAGACGCGGACATCCTGCCAGCCAAGGCGATCGGCATGCACACCGTGAGGCTGCTATCCGGGAAATACGCGAAAGGAGCGACGGCGGCAGACCATACGATGAAGGATATCGGGGAACTGCCTCGCATCCTGAAACGATTCTGATTGCCGCGGTTCTGTCTAAAACGATTATAAAACCATCAACCCAATAATCTGCCATGAAATCTTCCATGATATCAACGAGACTTCTTCTGATAGGGATCCTGGTGCTCGCGCTGGCCATCTCCGGGTGCGCGAACAGGGGCTCCACGGGGTGCAAAGAGGACAAGGACTGCCAGGGCTGGCAATACTGCAACAAGACCAGCGGCAACGGCACCAGCGGCAGTTGCGCCACGCTCGCGGGGTACTGCACGGTTGACAGCGACTGCGAGGCCAAGGACACGATGATGAGATGCGACCTCCAGAAGACACACCTCTGCGTGTTCAAGGAGGACAGATGCAGGACGAACGCGAACTGCCAGAGCTGGCAGGTATGCGATGCCAACCAGACGTGCAGGCCGGCGGTGGGATTCTGCGACTCGGATTCCCAGTGCGACCCGGTCTTCGAATTCTGCAACCCGGCGAGCCACAAATGCGGGCCCGCCCCTGGCTACTGCGTCAAGGACACGGACTGCGAGGCGTGGAAGAAGTGCGATGTCGTGAGCAAGCGCTGCTACATGATCAGCGGCATGTGCGATGTCGACGGCGACTGCGACACGTGGCAGAAATGCGACATGAAAGCGCACGTGTGCAACGCCAAGGAAGGATACTGCATAAGCGACAGCGACTGCCCGGAATGGGGCAAGTGCGACGACAACATCAAGAAGTGCATCGCAAGGCAGGGGTTCTGCATGGCCCACAACGAATGCAACGAGTGGGAGCAGTGCAGCACCGACACGCACAAATGCACGGCAGCCAGGGACCGCTGCGGAAGCAGCAGCGATTGCCAGGACTGGCAATACTGCAATACCATGACGCACAACTGCAAGGCCCAAAGCGGATCCTGCGACACGAACAGCGACTGCGTGTCAGGAGAGGCATGCAACCAGGAGACCCACAAGTGCGGGTGAGTTTCTTTTTATCTTTTCTCTTCCTACTACTTCAGCGATGAGCCAGCGGATAAGGTTCGGCCCTGCGGGCATCCCGATACAGTGCAAAGGCGACAGCACCATCGAGGGCGTCCGCTGCTGCAGGGAGATCGGCCTCGACGCCATGGAGATGGAATTCGTCCAGGGGGTACGCATGCGCGAGGACGCGGCCGCGCTGGTGAAGGAAGCGGCGCGCGAGTCTGACATCAGGCTCTCGTCCCACGCCCCTTATTTCGTGAACCTCTGCAGCGACGATCCTGTCAAGCTCGCGAACACGAAACGGCATATCATGGCATCAGCGCGCATCACCGCTCTCGCAGGCGGGGACATAACCGTCTTCCATCCGGGATTCTACCAGAAGCTTCCACCCGAAGAGGCGTATGAGAAGGCGAAGAAGAACCTTTCGGACATCGCGTCAGAACTCAAAACCCGGAACATCCGGATACGCCTCGGGGCCGAGACAGTGGGGAAAAAGAGCGCTTTCGGCGGCCTTGATGAGAACATCAGGCTCGCGCAGGAGGTCGAGATGGTCGTGCCTGCGATAGATTTCGCGCACCTGCATGCCCGCGGCGATGCCAGGATAAAAGGCGAGGCCGACTACAAGGCGGTGTTCGACAAACTGGAGCGTGAACTCGGGGACTATGTGAAAAGATTCCACTGCCACTTCTCGGAGATAAACTACTCGGACAAGGGCGAGCTCAACCATTTCCCGCTCGGAACCAACAACGAACCGCCCTACAAGCCGCTCATGAAGGTGCTCGCCGAGAACGGCTATGCCGGCACGGTGATATGCGAGACCCCGAAACTCGACATCGACGCGCTCGCCATGAAAAAGGAGTACGAGCGCAGGGTGAAGGCATGAGGCTGCTCATCGATTTCCTGGACGAGGCGTCATCATACATAAGCGGGCGCGGGGAGAAGCTGAAGAAGCTCGAGACCACCCACCGCAAGATCTACGACCCGGACATGGGACGCGAGATGAAATCGCTGCGCAACGACATCGCCAGGAAACTCTCCGAGGTGAGGAACGAGCTTTTCTTCAACCTCGAGGAGCTCAGGGCGCTGGACAAATATTTCCCGGAGCTGCTCAAGGCGTTCATGGAGGACGAATACATCGGCAAGACGCTGAGCGCGAAGGCGTGGCTGCTGGCATTCAGACCGCTTCCAGCTGCGCAGGCTGCCGCGAAACTGCAGGAGCTCAGGGCGTTGCGGGCGCAGCTCCGTGAGGCCAAAAAATCCATCCGGGGATACGGGACCGTCAATACCAGGCGCCTCGCCACGAACTATCCGATCCTGGCAGGAGACATGCAGGAGAGGATGGACAAAAAAGACGTCCTGGTCGTGATAGACAAAATCGACGCCCTCATCAAGAAAGAGGGATGGCTCCTCCTGCTCAGCGACAGCCTCATCAGGATACCGCTCGCCAAATACATGAACAAGATCCTCAATCTGCGCTACGAGGAACTCACCGCGAAAGCCGAGGCCGTGAAGCTGAAGGGCAAGGGGACTGTCGCCGAGGCGAAGGTGCTGCGCACCATCCAGGAGTCTGCAGCCAAACGCGAGCGCTACGAGAGGATGGTGACCCACATGCTGCTCGCCAATCCCTCGTACCTGAACAGCATCAGGAACAAGAAGAGCTGGACGTCCAGGGAAAAGGCGGATGCCATAGAGAAATTCGCCAAGGCTATAACACCGCACACCATAAAGGAGAGGGCGTGGCTGAACGAGATGAACAAACGGCTCGGGAAAGGATGAACACCCGCTACTCGCTTATGCCTTTCAGGCGCCTTTCCATGTCAGCCCTCTGCACGTCGTTCAGGCGCGGGTCGTTCTTGAGGAAAAGCGTGTAGAAATTCATGAGGAGCTGCTTGGTCTTGCGCTTGTCGATGTCATGCGCCTGCTTCAGATGGACGCCGGAGCGCGGGTCGTCCTGGAGCATGTAGCAGAGCGCGATGAAGAAGTGCGATGCCGCGTCATGGGGATCCAACGCGAGCGATTCCGTGAAAGCGCCTATGGCCTCCTTCAACTCGAATATCTCGAAATTCGCCATGCCCTTGGTCTGGTAGTATTTCGGCTTCTTCCCGAGCGTGATGGCGCGCTCGAAGCACTCCATGGCTCCGTCGTAGTTCCTCAGCCTGAGCGATACCACGCCGCGGAGGTACCACAGCTCGTCGTCCTTGCTGTCGCCGATCATGAGACGCTCCAGCAGCCTGCCCGCTTCCCTGTACTTGCGCTGCGCGAGCAGTTCCCTGGCCTCTTCCGCCCCTTCCATAAAACGATTTTCTCAACACAACCTTTTAAAGAGTTATATGCTGAATACTATCGTAGATAACGTAAATAAGTGGTAATATGGCAGAAGTCGTAAGGAAACCGCTCGAACCGATCGAAAAGGGGCCAATAGAGGTGCCCTCCAAGGTCATAAAACGCGCCCCTAGCGACGTCTATGGCGTGCTCGACCCGCTCTACCGGGGTTCGCAGAACGTCAGGATACCTTCCGAAGCCACCTATAAAGGCGTGAATAGCGCCGCCCTGGCTGCCACGATAGCGCAGAATGCGCAGGCGCTGAACCTCCAGCCCCATATCCTGGGACCTGGCTCTCTTCCTGAGCGATTCAAGAAAATGCTCCAGGCCCTTAGCTAAGGATTCCTTCTTTTTAGTATCAAAAAACATAACTTTATATGCTTATAGTTATATATTTTGATACGATGAAGCTAAACCGGCGTGAAGCCGACATACTGGATTTCCTGCTTGGGAAAAGCGCCACCGCGGCAGAGATAACGGCAGCCTTGGGAATAAAAAAACCGAATCTTTCCAGATATCTGAAAAAGTTGGCAGGTTATCGCCTCATAGAAATCAGGAAAGAAGGCCGTTCGGGTGTTGTGTCACTGGAGCCATTCGTCTTTTCTGGTTTTTCCTCTGCCAGATCTGATTTACCTTCTTTAAAACTGGCGGACGTCTTGGTCGGTTGGACCCCTTCCCTACTGGCTTTCATAAACAAAAAGAAATCATTTGTTCTAAGCGATATTGATTTGCCTCCCATCACTTCGAAGCGCCTGCTAAAACGATTGCGCTCGATAGGGATTGTCTTCATGAGCAAACGGGGCAGATATGAGTTGAGGGAAGAGGCCTTTCCAGTAGCGGATTTTTGCTTTGAACTCCTGTCATCGACTGAAGGGAGCCTGTTTTCAAGAGACAACGGCTATGCAGTACTCAGCCGTTCATCGATGGAAAGCGCACGGGGGATTGAGGTCGTGTATGCGACAGAAAAAGAAACCATGCCTGGTAAATACTGGCCAACCGCCTTTAGCGTATTCGATCGATATGGAATCCACCTTATTTCAGCTGGCAGATTCTACTACACCAACATAAAACCAGGTATCGCTGACGTGGTTATCCATACCCTAGCGTTATCAAGAGACGCGAGAAACATCGCTTATGTATCCGCTCTCATGCTGAAAAATTCCTTTGATCCGAGAAAGTTGCTCAAAAAAAGACAGGTTTTCGGCCTTGGCAAGGATTTCATCGGAGAACTCATAAAGTTCATGGAAACGAAGGGGGGTTTCATGCCTGCGGGTTTCCCGAGCTGGAAGGAAGTCGGGGGGATCGCTTATGCTGTTTGATGCAGGATACATAGATACTGAACTGGATAAAATCGGTTCCAGGATCAAAAAACCGGTCAGCATATATCTTATCGGTGGGTGCGCGATGTCCTTCCGCAGATTGAAGGAATCGACAAAAGACATAGATATCGTGTTCAAGGACAAAAAAGACTACGATCTGTTCTGCGATGCTTTATTCGGCGCTCAATATTATCAGCAGTACGTCATGAAGACCGAGCATGAGAAGCTCGAGGCTGCGAAGATGTTCGAGAACAAAGACGGTTTTCATCTTGACCTTTTCGTGAAAAAGGTCATCGGAAAACTCGAACTGTCAGATAAGATGATGGCCCGGGCGGAACTATTCAGATCATACGGAAACCTGTCGGTTTACCTCTTATCGAGGGAGGATATCTTCCTTTTCAAAGGCCTGGCGAGCGAAGGCAGGAAACGGGATCTTCCGGATATGCGGATGCTTTATCCCGACCTCGATTGGAAAGCGATCGAAGACGAGCTCGCATCGCAGGCTTTGGCCGCGGATTTGATTGGGTTGTTCGTCCGCAGGCTTGAGGAATTCCGGGATACCTATAGACTCGATGTCCCGATTTTGGCGAGATTGCGCAGGAAAAAAGACTTGTGAAAAGGCGTAACCATGGCATTTTTCATTATCATCCGCGGCCCGTTGGGCGTTGGGAAGTCGACTATCGCCGAACGCCTATCAAAAAGCCTCGACGCCGAATACGTTCCGATAGATACAGTCCTTGAGAAGCATGGTTTAGACAAAGTCGACAAAGACGCCGAATGCATCCCTCTTGCCAATTTCATCAAAGCGGATGAGATGGTCCTTCCGCGGATCAAAGAGAGATTGAAGAACGGCAGGAATGTGGTTTTCGATGCTTGTTTTTATCACAAGGAGCACATTGACCACCTCATCAACAGCTTGCCCTATGCCCACTATGTTTTCACATTGAAAGCCCCGCTAGCGGTATGCATCAAGCGCGATGGTGAACGGAAGAAGAACCACGGTACAGATGCCGCAGACGCCGTCTATTCCTTGGTTTCAAGATTTGATTATGGCACTATCATCGAAACCGGTGGCAAGGCCGTTGACCAAATCATTAAGGAGATCCTATCGCACTTGAAGTAGCAGGGCATTATTCCATCTCGATAGTTCCCGGCGGCTTGTTCGTGATGTCGTACGCCACGCGCCCGACCGAGCGTATCTCGTTCGTGATCCGGGTCGATATGCGCTCGAGGACGTCGGGTGGTATGTGCGAGAAATTGGCTGTCATGCCGTCGAGCGAACGCACGGCGCGGACTATGACGGTGTACTGGTACGCGCGCTCGTCCCCCCGCACTCCGACGGTCTTGGAAGGCAGGAGCGCTGCGAAATACTGCCAGGGCCTCTCCATCTTCCCTGCCGCCACGGCCGAATCGATCTCGCTCTCCGCGATGTCGCACGCGTCCTGGACTATTTTTATCTTCTCCTCGGTTATCTCACCCACGATGCGCACCGCGAGACCGGGACCGGGGAACGGCTGCCTCTGGTAGATCTCCTCGGGGAGACCAAGTTCCTTGCCGACCATGCGCACCTCGTGCTTGTACAGCTCGCGCAGCGGCTCGCAGAGCCTCATGTCCATCCGCTCGGGAAGCCCACCGACGTTGTGGTGGCTCTTTATAGTGTCGCGGCCCAGGCCGCCGCTCTCTATCCAGTCAGGCGCGATGGTTCCCTGGACAAGGTACTTCACGCCGTGCTTCCTGGCCTCCTCCTCGAATATCCTGATGAACGTCTCTCCTATTATCTTCCTCTTGCTCTCGGGGTCGCTGACGCCTCTGAGCGCTTCCAGGAAGCGCTTCCTGCCATCCACCACCTTCAGGTCCACGCCCACGGCTTTCGCAGTGGCGGCCACCTTCCTGGTCTCGTCCTTCCTCATCATGCCGGTGTCGACATACACGGTATGGACCTTATCATGCACCGCCCTGGACGCGAGGGTGGCTGCGACGAAGGAATCCACACCGCCTGAGACAGCGGTGATCGCGCGCTCGCTGCCTACCGTCTTTTTTATGTCCTTGACCGAGTTGTCTATGAATCTTTTCGGATCGAATGCCATATCTGCACCTTTCATAATCTGATTTGAGCGGAAACACCGAGAAGGCTGGAGAGGTAGACTACCGCGTAGTACATGACAGCGGCGCGCGCCAGGGCGACGAATAATGCAGCCACGAGCCCCTTCCACCTGTCGATGCCATGGACCATCGCGTATGCCTTGCTTACCACGACGAGGAAGAGATAGGCGCTGGCGATCACCACTGCCCATATGACTATGAAATCAAGGCAGGGCAGTGGGGAGAAGAGGTTCAGGCCTGAGAGCAGCCCGCTCGCGAGCGCGACCATCGAGGATAGGGAGAATTGCTGCACGAGCGTCCCTTTCCCTCCGAGCAATCGCAGGAATCGGAATGCAGCCCATTCAAGGCACACCGAAAGCGCGATGCCCAGCGGAACGTACACGATGAAGAGCAGCAGGAGAGGCGAGGCGAGCTCTGCCGGACCGATCCTCGGCTGAACGGTGTTCGTGACCTCCTGTATCAGATCGGATTGGGTGTTCACTAGATATGCGGAAACGACGAGCGGTGACGCGAGGGTGAGGAAGCAGATCAGCGAGGACATCACGAACACCCAGACCGCGTACCCCGTGTCTGGCTTGTCTGCTTTGCTTACCGCGCCTGCCTTGTCTCCATTATCCAAAGCTCGGGAGAGTGCACTTCCCACATTCCTGTAATCGAACAGTGAGACCGCTCCATCCCAGGTTTTCCTGAATCTCCGGGAGAATCCCATGCACCCTAACAGGGACTGGTGGATACTATCCTTCCAATCCCTCTGATCACCCGGACCGGAAACAGCGCTGCGTTTGTCTCCGCCTTTGCCTCTCTTTGCCATTGAAAGGATATCATGGGGCCGCTTTAAATTAATTTGGACGCCTTTGTATTTGCATGCGGATCGTTGCGGACCTCCATGTGCACAGCAAATACGCGAGAGCCACCAGTCCGCAATGCGACATAGCAGGCCTTGCGCAAGGCGCCAAGGTCAAGGGCATAGACGTGATGGCGACTGGAGACTTCACGCACCCGGTTTATTTCAACGAGATAACGCGAGACCTGAAGCCCTCTGAGGATGGCAGCGGCATCTATAGTCATGGCGGAACGAGGTTCATCCTCTCGACCGAGATCAGCCTGATCTACGCGAGCAAGCTCGGGCCGAAGCGTATGCACCACATCGTGCTCGCGCCTTCGCTCGAGACCGCTGCGCAGATCAACGACACGCTCGGCAAGCGCGGCAACCTGAAGAGCGACGGAAGGCCCATCCTCGGGATCCCGTCCCCGGAATTCGCCGACATCCTATTCGCCATCTCCCCGGACATCATGATAATCCCGGCCCATGCCTGGACCCCGTGGTTCTCTGTGTTCGGCTCCATGTCTGGCGTGGACACCATGGAGCAGGCGTTCGAGGACAGAGCCAAGGACATATTCGCGATAGAGACCGGGCTCTCTAGCGACCCTGGGATGAACTGGATGGTGAGCAAGCTGGACAGATACTCGCTCGTCTCCAATTCCGACGCGCACTCGCTCGACAACCTGGGAAGGGAAGCGAACGTGTTCGACCTCCCCCCAGCGCTCTCGTTCTCCGCGGTGCGGGACGCGATCAAAACACGGAAGGGATTCGTGAAGACCTACGAGTTCTACCCAGAGGAAGGCAAGTACCATTATGACGGCCACAGGGCATGCGGGGTGCGCTGGAACCCTTCGGAGACAAAGAGCCACGGCGGCATCTGCACGGTCTGCAGGAAACCAGTGACAGTAGGGGTGCTGAACAGGGTGGAGGAGCTCGCTGACAGGAAAGCAGGGGCGAAACCCGAGGGCGCGGTGCCGTTCCAGTACATCGTGCCCCTGCGGACGATAATATCAAAGACCATAAAGAAGGGCGAGAAGACCGGAGCGGTCAGCGAGGAATACGGCCGCATCGTGCGCTATTTCAAGAGCGAGTTCGCGGTTTTCGAGGCGGACGCGGAGCGGATAAGACTGGCAGCCAACCCCGAGGTTGCCAGCGCCATCATGAAGGTCAAGTGCGGAAACATACGCTGGCTGCCTGGCTATGACGGCGTTTTCGGCGAGCTCGTGCTCGACGATAAAGGCGCCCCCAAGGCTGCATCGGACAAGAAGCAGAAGAACCTGGGGGATTTCTAGTCATTTCCCTGATTGGATTTTGCGGGTTTCGAGTTGGTTGTTTCGGGTTTTGCTTCGTTCTGTTTCTGGGTCTTCTTGGGCGCACCACTAGTTGAACCGCAGAACATGTTGACCAGGATCGGTATCGCATAGAACGCAGCCACGAACCCGGATATCGCACCGGTGGCGAGGCGCATGGCATTCGTGCTCTCGTACACAAAAGGCAGGAAACCAAGTTCTGAAACCAGCTGTATCCCGCCGTCAAGGCCTATCGGAACCATGGCGAGGATGAGGAAGATGGCAGGCCACACGCTCTTGTCCTTGATGTCCCGCACAAGAGGATAGAGAAGCCCGCCGAAAAGCAAGGCGCCGTATATGCCCAGGTCCCTTGCGCATACTGGCATCTTGTACCCTGTGACAGACCCGGATACGACCCTGACCTGCTCACGATCGGACTGGTCGAACACGTACCCGTCGCCCTGGGCGGTGCAGTCGCCCAGCCAATAGGAGGACGAGCCATCGCTGAAGACGCAGAGCGAGCGGGAAATCTTCTGGTGGCACGTCGGAGCGAACAGCTTGTAGAACGCGCCCATGTCCTGCGAGAAGGAAAGCAGCGGGACCAGGATGATGGTTCCGACAAGCAGCATGAAAAATAACATATAAACAGAGTAGATTATCAGTTCCCGTTCCATGTATATCGTCGTATGTACGATAAGGAAAGGTTTTTTAATTAAATTCACCATTTAGTTGGTCAAGGTGATCAAATGACAGCTAAGCTTTCGAAACTGTACGGCATGGATATCTTCACGGATTCCGGCAAGTTCATAGGGAACGCCCAGGACTTCATCGTGGACCTGGAAGGCGGAGAAGTCTCGAGAATACTCCTTGAACCGATCCCAGCAGGCTCTGATGATGCGAAGAAATCGCTCAGGGACAAGAGTATCCTGTACAAGAACGTGAAATCCGTCGAGGACGTCATCGTCGTGAGCAAGGGCCCCTCAGGACCGCAGCAGTGATGGGATGGGAAGCACGCTCACCAATATTATCGTCCTGATAGTCTCTCTCATACTCGGCATCGGGGTCACCTATTTCGGGACATCCCTGATCCCGGGTATCGACGAGCAGACCCAGATAATACTGGCGATCGTGATCTCGTTGTTCGCTTTCGTCGCCCTCTACTTCATGACCAAGAACCGGGGCGGCTGAGCCAGCCTCTTATTTTCCTCTTTATCTTCTCGTCAGGCCTCACCAGCACCAATCCTTCGTTTGGCTGGCCGTATATGACGGCATCATCATCTGAAGCGGCCAGGATGAATGCCAATGCTGTGAGGTCCTCTTCCCCGTCTATCAGGATGGCGCCTCCCTTGGCTATCAGGGCAGGTGCGTCCCGTATTATCTCCTCGGAGACAGTGCCCGGAGGGTTCCGGTATTTCACTGGATTCCTGAAGGCGGCCCTCAGCGCCCGCACCATCTCCGGCTCGAGCTCGCGCCTCATGGAGCGGAAATCGAAGACAGCGAGATGCGGCATGATGCCGGATTCCAGGAGCCCGAGCGTGCAGACATCGCCGATGGAGATTATCCTGCACTTGAGCGACTTGAGGGCTGCGATGTCCACGAAGCGGCCGAGGGGGATCTTGAGCTGTTCCCTGACCTCGGGCGTTATCTCGACCATGGATTGGATATGTGGCGCGGGATATATAATTGCCGGCCAAAACCACCATATATCAAGATGCCATCTACGAAAAGCTTATATTGCTAGAAGAAGCCAACTCCTTCATGGTTTCCCGTCCCGTAGTGCTGGACACGAACTTCCTGCTCGTGCCGTTCCAGTTCAAGATCGACATCCTGAAAGAGCTCGACTTCCTTGTCGATGTCAGCCACCGCTTCGTGGTTTCGTCCCGCACGGTGGAGGAGCTCAAGACCATAGGAAGGGCCATCGGCAAGGACGGCATGGCAGCTCGCCTCGCGCTCAAGATGCTCGAGGCCAACAGGGAAAGGATAGATATCATAGAAAGCGATAGCGAGGTGGACGATTGGATCGTGGCGTACGCTTCCGGGAACAAGGCCATCGTCTGCACAAATGACAGCGAACTGAGGCGCAGGCTCAAACGGGCAGGCGTCAAGGTGGCTGCGATGAAATCACGGTCAAAGGTAGGGTTTGTATGAGCGACGAGGAGCTGGTCACGGCGGTTTGCGCAGGCACACTGATAATAGTGCTGCTCTTGGCTCTCGTACTGATAGTCCTTGGCTCAAAGAGTTTCACCTATCGCAAGAAAACCGAGCAGGGGAGCACGTGCCTCACCGTGACCGCCAAAAAGAACCTCAGCCGCGTACTGGTTGTGGCAAGGGTCGGATCAGAGGACATACGTTTCGAAAGGAAAAGGATAAGGAAGGGGCAGAGCGTGGATTTCGTCTACCCTGCCTCGAAAAAACCCGCGAAGCTCACCGTGGAGGGTGAAACCGGGAACGTCAAGGTTGTCGAGGTTTAGTCCCCTTCTTTCCACGGAGCGCCTTGAAGGCGAACCACAATACCGCTATCACCAGCACCACCGGGAGCAGGAAACCGATGACGACCACCCCGATGCTTATCGCCACGGCCATGGAACCGAAGAACAGGCTGCCCAGGTTCTCGAGGGATATTGTCAGCTGTTGCGTGGCTGGCTTTTCCTCGTAGAGCGAGATGTTTATCGTGGATTGGACGATCCGCGTTGTCAGGTCCTGCTTGTCCTGCTTGAGCATCTCCAGGTTCGTCTCGACGCGGGTTATCTCGCGCTCGACATCCAGCATGTCCCCGATCTTGCTGCTCTTGTCGTAAAGCTCCCGCAGCCTCGCGAGCTCGATCTCGCTATTGTTTATCCTGGTGTCGAGATCCACATACTGGCGCGTGACGTCCTCGAGGTTCACGGACATGTCCTTGACCTCGCCGATGCCCTGGAGCGCAGCCATCATGGATTCGAATTTGGCCGGAACGACTTTCACGGTGAGCGTGTACTGCTTCCGGTCGCCGGATTCGCTGTATCTGATGTCGCCCAGCTCAGCGCCCCCTGACCTCATCCTGTCTTTGAGTTCCTGGAACTTGGCCTCGAGAGAGCCTTCGTTCACTTTGATGCTGATTGTGCCCTCTTTCGTGACATATTGTGCCGTAGCTGAGGAGTCGGATGAGCTAGCCTTCATAATATCGGATACAGTGGCGGATTCTGGAGCCGAGACACCGGAACCAGAACCCGGAATCAGGCCGCGGTCTTCCGAGGTTGTCTGGCCCAGGCACCCGAAAGCGAGCAACGCTATCAGCGCTATGAACATGAGACGTTTCAACATAATCACCAGATGCGCTTTCCCGTTGCATAAATAAACGTTTTCCTTTTCCCTGCGGCCAGGGCCGAAAGGCATTAATTAGGTGGATGCTGAACCTTGTCATGCTCCTCCTGTTCCGCGGCGAAGGCTTCGATGCGAACTTCTACTATCACAGCGGCGTGGACATAGACCACGCGTTCCTGCTCTCGGACGGGAGACGGAAGACGCTGCTCGTGCCGAGGATGAACGCCGCGCTCGCGAAGGCCACGTTCAGGGGGAAGGTCGTCGTATACGAGGACGCTGCCAAGGAGCTGGCCAAGATGCTGCGGGGAAGGAAGGCCCGTTACGATGCCGTGTCCATGAGCGCGCGCATGCTGGGCAGGATAAGGAGATTCTGCAGGCCGATAGACTATTCTGGAGAGCTCAGGAAGATGAGGCTCGTGAAAAAGGCGGACGAGGTGGCCAAGCTAGCCAAGGCCGCCAAGTGCACCAGGGAGATACTCGAATCATTGGATTTCAAGAAGGCCAAAACCGAGCTCGACCTGAAAAAGCAGCTATTAATCTCGACGCTCGAGATGGGCCTGGAGCCTGCGTTCGAACCCATTGTCGCGAGCGACAGGAACAGCGCTTTCCCGCACTCCCAGCCTGGAAAGAAGAGGATAGGCTCGTTCGTGCTCGTGGATTACGGGGTGAAGTGCGGGCATTATTGCTCCGACCTCACGCGCTGCTTCATCCTCGACGGGGACAGGAGGAAGAAGGAGCAGTACGAGAGGCTCAGGGACATCTGCTGGTTCCTGGCAGACGCGTTGCCGGACCTCGGGAAAGGGAAAGAGGTGGCGAAGCTCGCTGAGGATTTGATGGAGAAGGCCGGGTTCCCGAAGATGATACATTCCATAGGGCATGGGGTGGGGCTGGAGGTGCACGAGCACCCTTCGCTGGGCATGAAATCAGATGAATCCCTTTCCGGAGCCACGATAGCCCTCGAACCCGCGTTCTACCTCGGAAGATACGGCATGAGATACGAGGAAACGGTCTATTGCGACAGGAAGAAGGCGAGGATACTCTAGGCGCCTGGCTTCAGCTGGACATGGCACGCTGCCGTCAACGCATCCGCCCGAAGAGCGTCAGGTTCGTCCTCAGCTTATTTGCCATGGTAGCGTCCTTGCACGCTTCCTCGACTTCCTTGTAAGCTTCCTCCTCTTCCTTGACAGCTTCGGTGCGGCGGTCAACGACCCATTTTATGGCCCCGCCGCCTGCGATGGTGCCTAGCGCGCTGACTGCCATCGGCACCCAGTCCTGGCGGAGGAAAAACAGGACAGAAACGACGAGAAAGATCACGACGGCTGCTCCGAACACCCATAACAAACAGGTCCACAGGTATCTCCAGTGGGCAGCGCTCCTGAACCTCTCCTGCGAAATCTTGCATATTATGGTCGCTTCATTTGCCATTTTGTTCCCCCTCATCATAGAAGATAAATCCAGCGGATCGGTAGTACTTCGGACGTGAATGTCGATTGAACGTTATCATTTAAGATACTGAGTGCCAGGCGATAATTAATTTGCGGGAAATGCTCCTTCTTCAGATTACATCAGCATGAATCCGGCCACGAACGAGAGGGAATTGCAGGCAAGACTCACGAACATGGCCTCTTTCCAGCTGATACCTATGAACGCCTTTTTGTAGAACGCAGCCTCACACATGAAAGCGAAAATCTCTGCGATCGCGGTCTGCGCCGCCCAGTCCATGCCAAGCAACGGGAAAGCGAACCAGACGAACGGGAGCGTAATCGAGTTCGCGATCATCGAATTCAGCATTATCGTCCTGGCATCGTATCGTTTGTGTAAAAGCAGGAAAAGCATGCACGTCTCCACGATGAGGGTCAGTGCATATGCGAAGATAAAGCTCAATCCGCTCATCCTCTCCTACTGATGAAGAATCCTGCAAGCATCGCGAACACGAACATAATGAACGCCGTGCTGCATGGGAAATCAGGGCCATTTCCATTATTGTCCGAGGCGCTGATCAGGGATATTTTGCCGGTTTGCACATCCAATCGGTATTCATAATATCGTTTGAATAGGTTAGTCGTGTTGAAATTTTCGCTTGAGCGGTTCTGGCCCCGGTAATCATAGGAGAAATACCCAGCCGGGAAGTAGACGCATTCCGAAGGCAGGTAGTGGGGAACATTCATGCAGGTGCCGGCAATGCAGGCCAGGGAGATATTATTGACCTCGTCATTGGCGCCCACCGTACAATGATATACGATTTGCGTGATGGCCGTCTCATTGATCCCGTTGGCCACGAGATGCACTGTAACCTGCGATGGAGGCGGTGGAGGCGAATCCGCGAAAGACAGGGTGGACATGAGCGCCAACGCCAGAATGAAAATCATGACAGAGCCAGTGCGGCCGAAAACAGCGGATTTCATCGGGTATCCCAGGTTGCAATTCCGGGACCACATATATAAGTTTTGTGGGAACCTCTTGGCTCGGCAATAGTGCAGGGAATGGGACCCGGCCTATGAACCGGAAACAGCCTCTTTCTTTTAGTGCAGGTTTTCTTTCTCCTAGAGAAAGAAAAAGTGCAGGGGACAGGATTCGAACCTGTGAAGGCACATAGCCCGCGCTCCATCGCCATATATCGGCGCTGTCACGCGTTAAGCCAGAAGATTTCCCAGACCGCAATTGGAAAGGGAAAATGATGCGGCACATCGGCCTCATCCCAGGGCTTTTCGCGGGCATTTTGCCCGCATGAAGACCTGAGCCAAAAGGCCCCTTAAGTCTTCCACGTTTGACCGGGCTTCGTTACCCCTGCGATAAGGAGATGATTCTTCATAGGTTTTTATAAGAGATATGCGCAGGGCAAGAAGGCGCGGGATCCGGGCCAGGAAGTGGAGGGGATTCCAAAAGGACCCGGAAGTATGGCCGGAGGATCCTTTTACCCGTAATCAAATTGAGGGAGATCAAAAGAACCGTAGGTTCTTTTAACCGTACATCGAGCCGCCTTCGCTCGCAGGCGGAGCGCCCTTTTTCTTCGAGATGCGGGCCTTCACTATGGCCTCGCGCAGCCCTTTGGAGAACTCCACGGCCTCCTTGTCGAGCTTCGCGGTGCTTATGGGCACGCTGAGCATCCTGCTGAGCACCTTGACGACGTTCGATGCAGCCAGCGGGTCGAGGTAGTCCTCGGACGATTCCGCGAGGATCGTCGTTATCGGGAATTTCTCGAGCATGCCTTTGGTGAGCAGTATGCCTGTCACGCCGGTGGTCGCGCCTTCCCTTATGGGCTTGGCGAACTTCCGGTTCACCGCGTCCTTCACGACGGCGTCGTCGCTCGACACGATGTACACGCCCTTCTTCTCCTCCTGGAGCGAGATGCCGCCCAGCGAGATTATCGAGGATGCCGAGACCGAGCGGGCGAATTCGTATATCTTCTCGGCGACCTCGAGCGAGGAGCCCATTGGTATCGTCATCTCGGATATCACGACGATGAGGTTGTGCTTCTCCGAGTAGTGGATGCGGGCCGGAGGCATGGGCTTGAAGTTATGGATGGCTGCGAGCGGGGCGAATTCCGAGCTCGTGACATATCCTGCGAACTGCATCTGGAGGGCATCGACGATCTGGGATGCGGCGACGCTTCCGACAAGGCCTGTGCCCGGGAAGCCGACGACCACCGTTGGTTTCCTGAGATTCTTCATTTCCGAAGTCCGATGTATCTGTACGTCGCCCATGCTACTCATGGTATGCCAAATGTTTTTATATCATTCGCATCTCATTCAGTCTGATGAAACAGGAAAGCGTATCCATGCCCATGGCATCGGCCGGCATAATCGGCTTCTCGAGCGACACGAAGATAAGCGGGTTCGAGATGGACCCGAAGTTCGTGATGGTAGCGGTATTCCTGATGGTATTGCTGGCCACGGTGCTGGCGAAAGTCATAAACTACTGAGCTTCCTTATCCGCTCCGCATGCTTCTCCCGCACCCCGGCTTCAGCCAGCACCAGCACGCGCATCCTGCCCTCTTCGGCCTTTTTGAGCGATTCCACGAGGGAGGACAGCTCCATGAGCGGCCTGAGCTCGCCCTCGACCCGCACCTTGACCTCTATGGGCTTGAAGAACTGGTGGGGATAGTCCACGATTATGTCCTGCCCCACCCTGTCCGAGAGCTTCTTTCCCAGCGCTGCGGCCTGTTTGGAGCTGCAGTCTTTTTTCGGGAAGGAATGGACCTCCTTGTAGAGTCTCCTCTCCAGGAGCGCACGCGCGTACCTTCCGCCGAAGCGTGAACCGACCATCAGGGCCATCGCGCTCTCGTCGTCAAGGTCGGCGAAGCGCTTCGCCTCCGCCGTGCCGTCCCCTATCGATCCCTCGATCGCCTTGTAGAGCATGGCAGTGGCGATGCGGACCGTGCGGTGCATGTAAACCGCGGAGAACATCATGAACCTGGCGACAAGGAGGTATTCCGCAGCCTCGAGGCCTCCTTTCCCGACATACAGCTCGCCTTTCTCCATCGCGAGCGTGTGCACTATCCTGTCGGTGTCGATTATGCCGTATGCCACGCCGGTGTTCAGCGCGTCCCGCTTGAGGTAGTCCATCCTGTCCGCGCCGAGGTCGGAGGTGATTATGCTTCCGTGCGGCGAGCGGCGGACGCCTGCGATCTCCCGGGGTTTGTAGTTCTCGGAAAGTATGTCTGCTATCTCGCCCCTGCATATCCTCGCCTCCCCGAGCGCCTCGTGGTCCTTGATATGCTTCTTCAGGACGTCCTCGCCCTCGTGCGAGAATGCCGTGTGGCCGACGTCATGGAGCAGCGCGTAGAGCTTGACCTTGCGTGCCTCGTCCTTGTCCAGGCCCACCTTCCCGGCTATCACGGAAGCGAGGTGCGCGGTGCCCAGCGAGTGCTCGAAACGCGTGTGGTTGGCGCCAGGATAGACGAGATTCGTCACAGACATCTGCTTTATCCTGCGCAGGCGCTGGAACGGTGCCGAGTCTATTATGCGGCCCTCGAGCTCGCTGAATTCGATCGTGCCATGTATCTCGTCCTTGATTATCATGCAGGAGAATCGCTTGGAAAAGATAAAAAATGGCGTGTTCTGGTTCCGGGTTTCGAGTTTTGCGGGTTTCGTCGGGTTTTGCGGGTTCTGCGTTTCGTGGGTTCAAAACTCGGAACCAGCGAAACTCAAAACCAACGAATGCATCTAACTGGATTGCCAGCATTCGCGCTTGAGGATGCTGAAGTCCTTGTAGCACCCCTTGCCCGTGCCATCGACTATCGCGATTATCCTGCCTGATGACCCGGGCTCCCCGGTCACTGTGATCTTGGCTCCGGTCACGGTGCCATCCACTGTCGCTGCTTCCGGCGGTGGCGGTATGATGTCCCAGATTACGCTCTTGCAGGGCACGTCGTGGGATTTGCCGCACCAGATGCTCACCCACTTGATATCGCCCTTGGCAACATTGAGCTGCTCGTTCCCGTCGATTTTGCAATAATCAGTCGCACCGGGGGGGCAGTCAGAACCAGTGCATGGCCCGCAGCCTGGTCCGACACATGGACAGTTCGGGCCCACGCAACAGTCCGGGCCTACGCATGGGCAGTCCGGGCCTACGCATGGCGGGCAATCAGGACCTGAGCATGAGACAGTGATGTCCGCGTTCGTGGCCACATTCGCCCCTGGGAAAGCGGCTGTGGCGAAGAGGTTGCCGGAGGTGTTGTAGTTCGGCGCGGTATAATCGACGCCGGCCACTGAATCGGAGCTGAGGCTTCCGCCGAAACCTGTTTCAAGGTTATAGATTGCGCTATCCGGAGTCCTGGGGATGTCGTTCTCGAAACAGGCGAGGCTGAAACCTTTCTTCTCGCTGAACGTGAGCTGCGCGGAGGAAGGCTGGAGCGAGCACCTGAACCTCGGTTCCGTGACGGATATGTCAGATGAGCACAGCGCCTTGTCCGATGAGTAATACAACGAGCCTTTCGAGCTTGGCGAAGACGTCGTATAAGCGAGCGCTTGCGTGTTGTCTTTATTCACGAAATCCCCTTGCAAGCCGACCCAATACCAGTTCGCCCCATCGCATGGTATGGTTTCATGGCTGCTGTTCTGGCATTCCACAAAGAATTGCCTCTGCTCGGACTGGGGAAGGGAGACCGAAGAAGGCTGTATGGCGCAATACACCACAGTGCAGATCGGATCCCCGCCAATGCAAGGGCAATCAGGCCCGACGCACGGGCAATCCGGACCTACGCACGGGATGACGTTTATGTGCGCTGTCGTGATCACGTTTGTTCCCGGGAAAGCAGCGGTCGCTGTGAGGTCGCCCGAGGTGACGTAGTTCGGCGCGGTATAATCGACACCAATCGCCGAAGCGCCGCCAAGGCTTCCGCCAAGACCGGTTTGCAGGTCATAAGCGGCGCTATCCGGAGTTGTCTGGGTGTTGTTCTTGAAACAATTGAGCCTGAAGTGCTGCTTGGCGCTGAAATTGAGCTCTGCCGAAGAAGGCAGGAGCTCGCACTGGTATCCCGACTCCGTGACTGTTATGTCGGATAGGCACTTGGAATAATCCGAGGAATAGCGCAATGTGCCTTTCGAGTTCGGCACCGATGTCGGGTAAGCGAGCGCGTGGGTGTTGTCTTTCTCCTGGAAACCTCCGCTCAAGCCGTCGGCCCAGTACCAGTTGTCCCCTTTGCAGCTTATGACATTGCCACCGAGGTTCTTGCATTGCACATCGAACCTTTTAGACTCGGACTGGGGGATGGAAGCTGATGGAGGCGTTATCGCGCAATTGACCGCTACCGTGCTGCTGAAGTTGGCATTGGCTGAGCACGAATTCGGCCCGCCGCAATCGTTTCCTCCCGTATTCGCATTGAATGTGAGCGTCGTCCCTCCGCTGCCGCCTCCGTTGCTCACCACGATGACATAGAGGTCCGTATCAGCCTGGGCAGGGACGAGGGAATTGAAACCATTGGAAGCCGGGCAGAGCGATGACGGTATGCCCAGCGCCGAGCACATGTCCTCCGGGAACGGCTCCACCGTGAACGTGGGGTCAGAGCTTTGGACAGATGTTACAGCTATGAGGTCGCCGTCGTTATGGATGCTGACGTGGACAAGCGTCGTGCCTTCCACAGCCACGCTGGTCGGCACATCGATCTTCGTGGGGTGCATCGCGCAGTAGCCGCCCGGAGACTCGATATTGATCGTGGTTGTGTGAACTGCCGCGGCATCTTTGCCCGAAGCGCCGTTCGGAGAGGGGTTGTTGTGGGTGAAGTAGAGCATGTTGAAGTAACGCGGATATGGATCCGTATCAAGCGGGTGCTTCACGACGATACCGAAACATGAGACATCTTTGAGCGCTGTTGAGATTTGATGGGTGCCGATGGCAGTGACTGTCGCACTCAGCTTGGTGGCAGGCATGTCAGCGCTCGCTATCTCGTATGAACCGTCCATGAGCACGAGCCGGCCTTTGCATAGCACATTCACACCGGCTTCTTTGTTCTGGAAATTCTCAGTAGGGGTTACAGAGTATACGACAGGTTCATTGGAATACGGGCCTAGTGCAGCATACCTGTCCTGTGAATCCTGGACAGAGTAATCATTTACAAAACCGCCGCTCGTATCACCGAAACTGTCATGTTGATCGAATACCGATGGGGAAATCCAGGTTATGCCCTTATTCGTAGCGATCCCGCCTGCATCTATCATGGCAGGACAGTATGCTGGAGCAGGTTCAGTGCACTGAGGATAGGCCGTAACTATGTCAAGGTAAGAAACCGCCCATTTGGCATTCACCTTGGCATCCACTTTCAGTGAAGAACCTGTGGTGATACTGCAGATAGTACCGCCTGGATTCACGATCACGCCGTTTGAATCTGTCATGGTGAAATCAGAGGTGAAGCTCATGTCGGTATTGAACCATAAGGTCTCAGGAAGCGCGCTTTGCATATTGGCATTGATATTGGTGGCATGCGCCAGCACAGCGCAAAAAACAAGGATAACAAAGAGTTTTTTCATGTCCTCACCTCACTGGAAGCCCGGCACCTTGGACAGCGCTGTCCTGCCTTCGACAAGCCTGCCGTCTTTGAGCAGCTTTATGGCTTGCTGGTAGTTCGCATCGTTCCTTGTCTGAGCCATGGCATTGGTGATGGCCATGCCTTCTATGAAACCTGCCAATTCCCTTGCCATGCCCTGACCGCGGGATCCGGTTATCTCTGCTTGGCTGCCGCTTACAAGGAACTGGTCCACTTCCTGGAAACGCCTGACAAGCGGACTCTGCTGCTGCCCTGCTTCGGTCACCTTCACAGGCCGGACCTCGGAAGGAGCTGCCTTTTGGCGCGGAGTGGCTCCGAACGTGCCTTTGATGCCTACGCCACCATATAGCGAAACCGGGCCGACGTTCGTTGGAAGCTGGTCGAATCCCTGTCCCCTGAATTCCCTGAGAGCACCGACAGAACCATAAGCCTCTACGGCTGGGCTGAACGCATATGAAAGCCTGAAGTTTCCATCCACGGTCCACACATTGGTGGCTGTGTTGAACTCCACCTTGGCACCTGGATTGAGGCGCAGCAACGACCGGCCGAAGTCATAGGTATAGATGTATCCAAACTCAGCACCAGGTCTGGGCTGGTACCTGCCTGTCAAATCCATGAAACCAGCATACATCGGAGTGATGAGAAACTGGTGGCTGATGACATCGCTCCTGGAGCGGGGATTGAGCGAGACTGTCACATACGCGAGCGCATTCCTGGGATCAGGACCTACGGCGCCGACTCCGATGCGTTCGAACCTGGCGAAGTTGGACCATCCGGTCCTTGCAGGATGCTGCAGCTCAGCACCCCAGAAACCGATATATGCATCCCCTTGTTTCAGCGTTGTCTGGCTGACATTTCCGTTCTGATCCACAATCGAGACCGGCTTATCGAGTTCCAGCGTCCTGTAACCGAAGTTACCATGGAGAATGATTTTCACCGGCATCGAACCAACACTTGAGGATATCCCCACCTGAGGCGTAACGCTGTATGCCTTTCCACTGGCAGTGACAGCCTCGGCAGCCCCGCTTTGGGCGAATGTTCCGCCCGGACCGACGCTGCCACCCACTATCTTGCCATTCAGACGCAAGAAATCGACAGCGAGCTTGGCTCCGACATCCACAAGCGCCCTGCCGAACGCCCTCTGGTCGTTCGTACCCAGGAAACGCTCCCATTCATCGCGGTTGCCGAACATGTCGAAGACGACCGCGCCTTCGGTCGTGAATACGCTAAGCGCCCTGCCGTTGTATTGTACAGTCATGAGGTTGTTCGCGACATCCCTCAGGCTGCCCAGCGGATTACCGGCTTCCAGAAGCAAACCCATTGCTTCTCTTCCTTTACCCTGGCGAAGGAGATCCATGGTCTGCTGGAAATTGGGATTATTCAAAACCGTCGGTGCCGTGACTCCGCCAAGAGCATGCAGAAGCGCATTGCAATCGATCTGCTGGTTGTTGTAATAGTTCGCGAGCTGGTTGGAGAACGTACCGATGAACTCATTGGCTGCGGCACGGTTGCCTCCGAACGAAAGCAGTTGCAGGGTTGTGACCTCGCCACCTACACCATAAGCCTGGACGCCGCCCTGGGCGCCGAGATAGTGTATCCTGCCCAAATCGAAAACAGCCGGCGGTACCACGCGAAGCGGCTGTGTCGTCGTACCATATACGACTTCAGGCTGCGACGCTTTGAAGTCGGATGGAACGCTACGCATGGAATTGGTCTTGAGCTCTGATATCGCGTCGACAATGGGCCTGTAAGCGCCGTACTGGCTGGATTGCGCCGGGTCCTGCGAACCTTCCTCAAGCATTGTGAGCATGAGGATCAGTTTCGGGCCTGAATCTCCTACATCCGCTTTGCTCTTCACCGCTGCGGATAGATTCTTGATGCCGTCCATCAACGCATTATCGAGCGCAGCCAGGCCTCCCTGCCTGGTGACATCATCATAAGTCTTACGCTGGGGCGTGCCTTCGGCAGGCTGACCTGCGACAACGATCTGACGGGCATCCCAGAGTGTCACCAGGTTCGCGGCCAGGGTTTTCGGATCCTTGACCGATACAGCTGCATTCAGATTCCCCACTACCTCTGCCTGATTCGGAGACGTTTCCTTCTGCGTCGCTTGCGCCATTTACAGTCACCTAATATTAGTGAATACTGTTGGTATTGGAGCACGATTAATATAAATGTGCTCCGGCGACGCGCCAAGGAAGAAAGCTCCGAAAGCCATTGTAGCCGCTACCCTTCTTGCACCGGCGTGGACGTTCGCATTTCTCCTCATGTTTTTACCTCCTTCTGAGTATTCCACCCATTAATGTCATTCTTTAGGCAACGGCAGGATCTCCGCCGTGACGTGGGCTCCGGACGGGATGCTCGCCACCCTGCCCCTGATCCCGACCGCACCCCCGGCCCTCGCGCTTTCGAGCGAAGCTGGATGCAGAGTGCCCTTGTCGAGCGCGTATAATACCTCGGGCTTTCCGTTTTTGAGCACGACTTCGTAGTTCTCCGCCTTCGAGTAATCGACCCCTGCGCGCTCAGAGCGCGGCTTGAGTTTGACCACTGCATCTCCGCCATCAGGCAGAACGCCCCGCATCACCTTGCCCAGGTACACCGCTTCCTTATCAGGAGGCGGCCTGCGATCAGGGTCGAGCACCATTATCTCCTCGCCGGAACGGTGCTCGTAGAAAATCCAGTTGTACTGGAGCGGGACAGGAGATCCGCGCTTTTTCTCATACTGCTCGAGCGGGATCGGGGTCTTGCTCCCCGCCTCCGTAACATTCACTTCCGCCGTGAATTTGGCGTACTTGACATCCCCGTCGCGGACCCACTCCCGTTTGTATGACGCGACAAACATGGCATTGGTCGCAGTCGGAGTCCACTCGATTTTCCTGAACCTCGGGTTATCCTCCGAGATTGTGAAGATAGCGTCTTCGGTCATCATGATCGCGGACCTGGAGCTGACGCGGTTTTTCACCAGATCCTCGCCGTGGTGGGCGCTCAGGTCTTGCTCAATTTTCTTGGCCGCTGCGAGCCATTGCCTGGCAGCCATGATAGTCCATCTCTCTGGTTCCTTGCTCTGCTGCTCCCGTGTCCCTGCCAGCTCGGAGACAGGAGCGCCGTCTATCACCCTCACGCCCGCGAGACGGGATTCGAGCTCGGCGATCCTGACCCTCAGGAGCGCCAGCGACAGGTCATTGAGCCTCTGGAGTTTCTGCTCGTTCGTGAGCGCCGGGTCGGCCAATGCCGCCTTGGACGCGTCCTCGATCGAGGTGAGGAGCGGCTTTCCTTCTGGAAGGCCGGCATCCTTCATGATCTGCTGCACCGAGGTTCCGAGCGCTGCGTATTGCGTACTTGCTTTGGCGAGCGCGCTGGCCGGGATATTCCGCTTCTCCAGGGATTCTATGTAATGCGCTCCGTAATGGGCTGGATCCGTGTCGAGCTGGCGCAGCACCATCGGCCATTGGTCTTCCTTGCTGGCGATCCTCTGCCTCGAGGTCTCGACATATAGACTCCCCAAGGGGTATAATGTAGAGGGTTCGTGATAAGACGGCGAACCCGTGAAAAAGGTAGGATCAGATGGGACGACCCATGTCTGGTATGGAAGGGATTCTGTCAGGTTCCTTTCTGCGGTTGCGGCCAGGAACGGGCTTTCCATCGCCATGACCGGCGCAAGCCCTCCCGGGGTTGCCAAGGTCGCCTGCACCGCCGTCGAACCGAACGCTGGTACGTCTCTCAGGCTCTTGACCAACGTGACGAACCGCAACTCTGTTTTATAAGCGGCTTCCTTGGCATCCTTCGCATCGCTTAGCAGGGCTTTGTAAAGCTCATCCTCTTTCACTGGTTGGGGTTCGTTGTTTTTGTCTAGCGGAGCGTTTTCGACGAGTGCGAAGGAAATAACGCTGGCAGTATCGATATCTGTGGAGACTGCCTCACGGCCATAGCTGTCTGTGGCCCTGAAGGCAGAAGGCGATATGTGCCGCACAGCTTCGTTCGCGATAGCTCCTGGAAGCGGAGCGAAGAGACCGAGAGGCATGCCTGGGACGCCATACCGTATGGCGAAGTCTTTCTCCGCGGTTTCGGCGATAGCGAGCGCTTTGCGATAATCCGGCGAACCATCGGGTACAGAAGCCGCGCGGTAGCCAGGGTTATTGAGCAGAATCCTTAGCTTGACCATGGAGGAGATGTCTGTCGCCATCGCAGCGAGCACATCAGCGGCTTCGCGACGTAAAGCTAATGCCATGTTGCTTTTATCCTTCGGGCTAGCCGCGTTGTATTGCCTTATCCATGCCTCTTTGGGGAAATTCGCGTATGCGGCATTCCATCTCTTTGCAAGATCGATTATCGGGTCCACGACGGTTTTCGGAATCGCGCCGGCTGCGACAGCATCTTCAGCTGCAGCGGCCATGTCTCCAAGATAGGAACGTGCAACCTCGATCGCATTGAACGGGTTGGAGAACTCGGGCCCGTATCGTTCGTAATTGCGCATGTGATAGATCCTGAGCGAATCCATTTTGGCGATCGCAGGCGCGATTTTATCCGTAGGCTCAGGGGCAGCTTTCATGGCGAATTTGTATAAATTCCGGCCCAGAACCTCCGCATACTTCAGCTGGGTGTTGTTCATAATCTCCTGCGCCGCTTCCTTGTCTGTGATGCTGGGCCTGCCAAGAGCGTGTGCGAGTTCGCGCCTTATCGCGCGCTTTACATCAGGGGCAAAGTTATCATAGGGATTGAGTTGGTGATCGACGAACACAATCGCGGTCTCACCATAGGCGCTCATGAACGTCTTGTTTTCGATGGCGTTCGGATTGCTCCGGGTGTATAACTCCCAGATGCTCATCAGGTCGCTGACGGCTGCGGAGGTCGTCTTCGCATATTTGTCGAACCCTGCGACATAATCCAGCGAGAGCCTGCTGCCTGCTATGTGTTTGCGCTCTGTCTCGACACGGCGCTTGAGATCCTCCTGGATGCTCTCCGCACCGTTGTGGGCGCCGGTGCTTGTTCTCCTGATCGCTCTGTCAGACTCCCCTTTGGAACGCTTCTTGTCCGCTGCCACGAGGTCGTCCCTGGTCGGAAGCCTTTGGCCTGCATTTTTTTGCTGGAACGTATTGAGGCGCCCGAGCGTCTCGGCCAGAACCGCGAGCGATGCGTCAGCCATCTCGCGGTGAAGTTTCTGCTGCGAATCGAAAACCTCTTTTGCCTTAGCGAGATTGGAATTCGCGGTATTTTCATCGCCCGCCCTCACCGCTTTGGCTGCTTCAGCGAGATACCCGTACATGACCCATCTGGGCCCGCTGGTGTTTTTGCTTATCTCTCCAAGAAGCCACATGTCTCCGGCAAGGCCGTTGACAATCTGAGTGGCAGGACCGCTGGGTTGCCTGTCCGCCAATGCTTTCATTTCATTGAAAAGCTGCAATACGCCGGGGGCCTCCACCATGTCGTTTTTGTTCGCCGCGGCCGCATTATCCTGCGCAGCCCTGAGACCGGATTTCACAAGTTTATCGGCATTGGTCACGAGCTTCCTGATATTCTTCTCGTTGGGACTCGTGGAATTGAATTCATTCCTCATGTCGTCGGCAAGCGTGGCGGCAGCCTTCCTGTCATTGGCTTTGCCGTTCGTTGCTATGAAACCGAGCTTCGAGAGCTGTGGCTCGTACACCACGAAATAATCGGTCGTCCTGAGAGGAACCACTGCGCTCGGTTCTGCGCGAGTGTCGGTGACATCAGCTTGGGGTGGTGCGGCGACAGCGACGAGAATCGCCTCAGAAGCAGCGCTCTGCTGGACAACACCGGAAGCCTGGACGAGTTTGGTATTGAGTCTGGTGAGCGTATCGGAACCCATTGGCGTGGACTGGGGGAGACCGAGCCATGCGTTCATGGAGTCAAGCTGTTGGGTATAACTGCCACCTACAACCGGTATCGGGTTCGTACCGTTGTTGAAAGGCGTGAGCTTCTGGCCATAGTCCTGCAGGGCTGTGAGAACAGCCTGGTTTGCCTGGATCAGCTCGTTGGGTTTCAGTCTCTCGGCACTTTGCTTTGTTTTTAGATCAACCATCGCCGCGTTGAGGGCCTTGCGTGATGCCTCAACCTCTTCCATCCCCGAAGGAGCTTTCATGGTTTGCGCTTGAGCCATAGATACACCCGGTATCGCCATACCTGCCGACAGGGCAGACAACAGAACAGCATATGGAATGGTCCGTCTCAGCATTCCGCTGAAGCGGCCGTTTCCTTTTGAATCTATTCCAGAAGTAGAGTTTAAATCACTGTCCTGCTGGCCAGCATCCTGACCGCGATGATTCCGTCTGAAACCTGTGAACGCCATTCAACCCAGCCTCTCCTTCTTACATTACACTCCCATATACCATTTAAAACAGAATTATTTAAAAACCTGTGTTAGACACCAAAAATAACAACATCCGGGTATGCGAGGATATAAAGGTACGCCCCACCGGGTTTACCCCCGGATCTATTATGTGTAGGATAGTATATAAATAGGATTAATGAGGGGAATACCAACAATACAGTTTTATTTGCTTCTTAACTTAATTTGATTCCCTTCCTTCTCATTTGCAGGGGTAGCGAAGCGGTCAAACGTGTTGGATTCAGGGCACCTTTTTTGGTATGCCTAAAAAGCTGCACCAAAAAGTGTGGAAAGTCCAATGGCTTAGTGCCTTCGAGAGTTCGAATCTCTTCCCCTGCAATTATACTCGTTCTGAGTTCACTGACTCGTCTTCCAGAATTTTTCTGGAAAATGGGGCAGAAAAGTGTCTAATTGGACACAGAGGTTAAAATAGTCCCAACCGCCGGAGTTGTAAGAATGGCGAGAATGGACCTATACGACTATCCGAAAAGGCTGGATTCGGCTTTGAAGAAGGTTGAAAACGATAAGGGGATTTCTGAGAAGAACAAGCGGGCGATTCTCTCATTTTGCCGCATAAGGCTCGCCAAAGGGTCTTCCAAGGCGAGAGTTGCGAAAGTTGCCTACTGCCTTCGCTATTGGGCTGTCTGGCTTGGCTCAAATTTCGAGAAGGCGAATAAGGAGCAGCTGATTGACCTTATCGGCGGGCTCGAAAATCGAGATTTCTCTGAATACACGAAATATGATTTCAAGATAGTTCTGAAGATGTTTTACAAATGGCTTAATGGCAAGGATGAATTCTTCCCACCGGAGATTAGCTGGCTAAAACCCAGACTGAAGAACGAAAAGCACAAATTGCCCGAAGACCTCCTGACCGATGATGATGTCCTGAAGATGGTCGACGCTGCCCGTACGTTGCGCGATAAGGCCTTTGTCCTTGTCTTATACGAGTCCGGTTGCAGGATTGGAGAGATGCTTACTCTAAAGCTCAAGAACGTGATTTTCGACCAATACGGCGCAGTTTTGAGGGTAACAGGCAAAACAGGGGATAGAAGGGTCCGAATCATCAGCTCAGCCGCTATCCTGGCGTCATGGGTGAATTCTCATCCCTACGCTAACCAGCAGGACGCCATGCTCTGGCCCGCTCTGGCAAGGAATAGACTGAATGAGCAGCGGATTATGAGCCATGCCTCGATGTACAAGATGCTCAAAATCATGGCTGAGAAGGCTGGGATAAAGAAGAGAATTCATCCTCATCTGTTCCGTCATTCAAGAGCTACGGCCATGGCTACCAAAATGACCGAGGCACAGATGAAAGAATACTTCGGTTGGGTCCAAGGATCCGACATGGCGGCGACGTATGTTCATCTCTCCGGGCGGGACGTAGATAATACGCTCCTGAAGATGCACGGCCTTGTGAAAGAAGAATCCACAACCGAAAGCAACATGGCAATACGGCCATGCCCTCGATGCAAGGAAAATAATTCTCCTGTCTCAAAGTTCTGCACACGTTGTGGCTCTCCGGTTGATGGTCGGATGGCCGAGATTGACCATGACCGCAAAACAAGCGATGAGGTCATGAACAAGCTCATGCAGGACAACGAGTTCAAGGAATTCATCCTAAAGAAAATCATGGCGAAGGGGCTAGACAAAGTGCTAGTCCAGCGAGGTTAGGGCATAGGCTGTAACCGCGGCTGTAATTTTTTTGGCGAGATTACAGCCTGTTTTTAGGCTGTAATTTTCTCGAATTTGGGGGAGATAGCCCTTAACTCATGCGAAAATGCAAGGTTGTTGTCCCCTTAATTATTGTCCCTCTCCCTTGGCCGAATCAACATTCTGAATCTGTTTTCGTCGATATTTATAGCAATAAGAGTTCTTATTGTTTTACGGCTTATCTCTCCAAGATTCAGGCGGTCATAAGAGTCTTTTTGCCGAAATTTTACAATAAGAATTCGCAATTGCGTAAGCGTTCCAAGCATCATCTCGCCAATATTTTGAGGAAATGTCGTGCAGAATTAATGTATATCTCCGGGCGTCGTTTCAATTGGTGAATGGTCGAAATGTTTGCGTGAGGTCAAAATGAAAGGTCAAAATTTCGGCTAGTATTTTTTGACCAAAAACAGGTCAAAAAATCATCGAAAATCAGCGAATTAGGCGTTATCTCCTTCGAATTCAAAGGAAAGGAGAAAATATTATTTTATTGATGGGTGGGTGGTTAGGCAGCATGAGAGGTCAAATTTGAGGTCAAAATCTACCCCCCTAGTAATTTGACCTCATTTTAGGTCAAATATTTTCAAGAAATCGAAGGGATGGACATTACTTCGAAGAAAATTGCGGTATTTACCGTTCATTATATTTACCGGGGATAGTTCAATTTCCTACAAGGATAGCGAAAAATTTCATCGGAGATTATTGAACGGTTCGCTGTTCAAGGTTGCCATGATTTCTGTTTCTGGACTGCTGGAGGGTTGTAATTTTGTGTCTCATCTGCGATAGGACTTCCACTTTGAAGCTGACCCGAAGCAAGAGGTTTCGTCTTGATTGGAAGCGCCGCAGGCTCGCTCTTCCGCTCGCCTATCAGGTGCCAGACCACGAACCGGAGAACCTTCGCGATGATGACGAGGAGCAGCACCAGTAGAAGGGTCGCGGATAGAGTCAATAAATCCGAAGGAACCTTCGCGTAGATGATGGTCATCACTACATAGAGGCTCGCGTTCATCGGTATGGCAGAGAAGAGGAAAAATGCGACCCTTTTAGGTAGGATATGGAAGTAGGTTATTATCATCAGGGAAATGCTTGCAAGAACGAGAACGCTCGCCACCAGAAAGTTGAAATTGCTGACAAGAAGCACATGCGAACCGTTTACTTCCGGTGAGGTGTAGATTTGGCGGATCACGCTTATCGCGCTGAACATGAAAATCATGGTATTGCCGAATGCGGTGTTCCATCCGAGCTCTTCATCCTTGTGCCGGCCGAAATAGAGCGTGATGAATACCGTAGCGATAACCAGAGGTATAGCCGACCACAGCATATCCTGGTTGTTAAGAGGCGCTTTGAGCAAGAGAAGGAAACGCTCATAGATTAAGGTTGCTGCAGCCATGGCAGCCGACTCAAGGTCATTCATGAAGCGGATTCAGCACGAATCAATAAAACTGCTTGCGCTAAGACTGGTATTGAGTGCGCTTTCAGGGTGGATGATTCAATATCCTGCCAAAATGTCAAAGAAGGGAAGATATTGTCTATCTCCAATCCGCCCATTCTTAGTCAATTTTCTTGCTCGGGAAGAAAACGACCAAGCAGCGGAGGAACGGCAAAGGTGGTGAGCAACGCCATAGCGGAAATAATCGAATATTCCGCAGCCGTCAGGATATTCGTTGTGAGACCTATAGAAGCGACAATAAGCGCCACTTCACCCCTAGGCGCCATCCCAATTCCGACTAGAATTGCTTCGTTCGGCTTTAGCTTGGCCCAAAGCGAGGCAGCCCCGCAAGCGATGACCTTACTTAGAATCGCTAGGACGGATAGGATTAGGATCGGAACCGCGAATTCTGATATGGCTTGGACATCGACAAGAATGCCGAGGGTTATGAAAAATATCGGCATGAAGAGGAGTTCGAGGCCGTAGGTCTTTTCTTCAATCTCCTTTATGTGGCGGCTCCTGTTGAGTATGACTCCGGCAATGAAAGCGCCCACTATGGCTGACAACTTTATGTATTCAGCAACGTACGCATATAGCAGCATGAAAGCGAGCGCTAGCAGGAAACGTCTTGGGCTCATCTCCTTTCGGTCAAGGTATTTTATGAAATAATCTCCGGTCAAAACGCTTCCGATGAGGAAAACCGCTGCTGAAATAAAGGTAAGAATCAGCGGCTCCAAAGAAGCTCCTCCGCCTGTGATGTTTATCACAAACGACAACACAAGTAGGCCCAGCACATCGTCGATAATTGCTGCAGCGATAATAATCTGAGCGAATCGTTCCTGCAATAAATTGAACTCCTTCAGAAGGGCGACAGTAACACCTACGCTTGTTGCTGTCAGGGCAGCACCCAAGAACATCGAGTATGCAAAATTACCCCCAGTGGCAGTCGCATAAAGATAACCGACCAGAAACGGAAGGACAACCCCGGCCATGGCAACCGCGATATTCTCCACCTTGAATATCCCCTCGATTTTGTTGTGCAGTCCCACTTTGAAAAGAAGTATTACCGCTCCAAGCTGGGCGAAGACGTGTATGACCTGCTCAAATCGGAGTATCTCAGGGGGCTCCGAAGGCAAAGCGAATGGCAGATTTAATGATTTAAGGAATCCCCACTCCAACTCCAGAAAGCTGTGGCTCATGAGGATGCCAAGGAGCATAAGAATCATTACTGAAGGCTGTTTGAGGTAAATGACTGCAAGCTCGCCGACAACAGCAAGAAGCAGCAGGAAAACGATCTCGAAGTATATGTGCTTCTCCGGTTCCACTTCCCCGAAAACGCTGACTCTGGCTATTGAAAGGAGAAGCAGGAGAAAGACGGTAATTACGGCTATAGCTGCCAAACGGTCAAAGAGCTGCTTCATGGTATCCATCAGCCATTTTAATGTTTATATGAGTTATGGTATCGATGGTGTTTGTCGAGCTTGCGATACTTCTTATCTCAGTCATAGTTCTTGCCCGTTCTTCGGGCTTAGTGGTGGACAGCGCCCTGAGACTCTCATCATTCTTCGGGATAAGCCAAATAGCCATAGGGTTCATACTAATCGCTGTTGCGACAAGCCTTCCTGAGCTTTCTGTTTCTGTTGTATCATCTACGATGGGCGAAGGTGCGATAGCCGCAGGAAATGTTTTTGGCTCGAACATAGCGAATATATTGCTCGTACTCGGTTTGGGGGCTTTTCTTTATGGGATTAAGATAAGTCCCTCAAACCTAAGGGACATCGGTCTTGTCCTGCTGCTCACTACCGTGATATCCGTCTATATCGTCTTTAGCAGCTCATTGCAACTGAAGGCTTTGGGTTTTTTCGAAGGCTTCGTATTGCTGCTGATATTCGCAGCATATGCATGGTATACCCTCAATAAAAAGAGGGTCGAAAACAGCGACCCGAATGGGGGTGTGACGAAAGAAGCCGCCTTAAGCGCATTCTTGTTTTTCTGCGTAGGCATTGTTCTAGTAATAGTAA
>Ga0315282_10000937_pt1 | contig 57083 bp, 57 predicted proteins | sample YL17G07_20_MG_FD_203693 | JGI IMG/M metagenome (GOLD analysis project Ga0315282, IMG submission 203693) | Sediment microbial communities from Yellowstone Lake, YNP, Wyoming, USA - YL17G07_20 | ecosystem: Environmental > Aquatic > Freshwater > Lake > Sediment | place: USA: Wyoming | collected...
TAATATATGGGCTTTTTCTTTTTAGCGGGTCTCCTTCGAGAAGTATATGAGCTAATATATGGGCTTTTTCTTTTTAGCGGGTCTCCTTCGAGAAGTATATGAGCTAATATATGGGCTTTTTCTTTTTAGCGGGTCTCCTTCGAGAAGTATATGAGCTAATATATGGGCTTTTTCTTTTTGGCGGGTCGACGCCCGGCCTGATGGCCGGGCTACTCGGCGTTTTGGGTGCTGCGGTGTCGGGGCCGGGCTTGCACCCCGCTCGCACGGCCGCTGATGCGGCGTGCTTCGCTCGCAAGCCCTAAGCGACGTTTTACCCTCCGGGAAAAACGTCCATTGCCCCGCCACCTTCGCATCCGCTGATGCGGACTGATGCCCAAAACGCCTCGACGACCGCTGACATTTACTACTTATTCAGGCTTGGGTCGCATAGTCTATGGTTCGTTTTTTTATTCGATTGCCATCAGGCAATCAAAGAATCGGGGGTCCACGAGGGGGCGAAGCGAAGCGGAGTCCCCCTTCAGTCTTAGTAAAAGAAAACGTGGTGCCTAACCATCCATTTACTTCTGGAACGTGCCTAACCATCCATTTACTTCTGGAACGTGCCTAACCATCCATTTACTTCTGGAACGTGCCTAACCATCCATTTACTTCTGGAACGTGCCTAACCATCCATTTACTTCTGGAACGTGCCTAACCATCCATTTACTTCTCGTAATCATCTTTATTCTACTACAAGCTCCACCAGTAAATCCTAAAATCACTTAATTTTTGCGAGATACCAGTCCCGGAACTGAATCAACGATCTTCTTCTATGGCTCACCTCATTCTTCTGCTCCACGGTCATCTCGCCTACCGGGTACTTGCGATAGCTGAATATCGGATCGTAGCCGAAGCCGTTGGTGCCCGTCTCCTCCCTCAAAATTTCTCCCCACCAGATCCCTGTGAACGTGGCCGGCTCTCCCCCGGGCTCACAGTGGCCCACCACGGAGCGGAACTCAGCACGCCTGCCTTCCACGCCCTCCATTAATTTTAAGATCCCCTTGTTGCCGATGGTCTTCTGCACGTACGCCGAGTAGGGCCCGGGGAACCCCTTGAGGGCGTCGATGAATAATCCGGAGTCCTCGACTATGACCTCCTTGCCGAGCGTATCGGCGCAGTATCTGGCGCCATAGGCCGCGATCCTGTCCAGCTCGTTCTCCTGCAGCTCGGGGTAGGCCATATCTACCTGCTCCACCTCAAAATAGTCCTTAAAAAGGTCCCTGGCCTCACGAAGCTTGCCCGCGTTGGTGGTGACGAAATGGAGCTTTCGCATGGTGGAATAAAGGGCCTCCGCGCAAAAAAACGTTTCCCACAGCCAAGATATATGTTGAATAAAATAAAATATTATACTGACGGCTATAATGCCTCGTTGTGTGATCGAATATGAAGTGCGAGGTCAAGGACGGCATCTACTGGGTCGGCGCGATCGACTGGAACATGAGGGATTTTCACGGATACGATACGCCCAAGGGGACGAGCTATAACGCTTACCTGATAATGGACGATAAGGCCGCGCTGGTCGACACGGTCAAGGGGGGCTTCTCAGAGGAGATGTTCATGAACATCTCAGAGCACGTGGACCCCTCGCGCATCGACTACGTCATCGTTAATCATCTAGAGAAGGACCACTCGGGCTCCCTCGAGGAGGTCATGGAGCGGGCGAAAAACGCGAAGATATATTGTTCTACCCGCGCTAAGCCCGGCCTTATAGATAAGTACGGGGAGAAATGGCCCATCAACGCCGTGAAGACGGGGGACACGCTTAAGCTGGGCAAAAAGACCCTGCGCTTCGTCGAAGTGCCCATGGTGCACTGGCCCGACAGCATGATAACTTACGTAGAGGAGGATAAGGTGCTGCTGTCTAACGATGCCTTCGGCCAGCACATCGCCACATCGCAGCGGTTCGAGGACGAGGTGAGGGCGAACATCCTGTACGACGCCCGGGCCTATTACGCAAACATTTTAATGCCTCTGTCGCCCATCATCGCCGAAACCCTGAAGAAGCTACCGTCCCTGGGCCTGGCCCCCGGGATCATCGCCCCCTCCCACGGCCTCATCTGGCGCCGGGACCCCGGCAGGATAGTGAACGCATACGTGGAGTGGTCCCAGTTTAAGGCCAGGAACGAGGCGGTCATCGCCTACAGCTCCATGTGGGGCCTGACGGACGCGATGGCGAGGCTGATAGCGTTCGGCATAATGGATGAGGGCGTCGGAGTGAGGCTCTACGACCTGCACGCCTCGACGCTCGCCTCCGTCATGACGGACCTGCTGGAGGCGAAGGCCGTCATCGTGGGCTCGTCCACCCAGAATAACGTCATGCTGCATAAGACGGCGGAGTTCATGGCGTACCTCAAAGGCCTGCGGCCGAAGAATAAGCTCGGGGCCGCCTTCGGCGCCTACGGCTGGGCCGGCGGGGCTGTCAAGGAGATCGACGACGGCCTCAGGGCCATCGGGCTGGAGACCATGGAGCCACTGGCATTCAAGCACATCATGACGACCATGACCGGGGAAGACAAGGAGAAGTGCGTCGAGTTCGGGCGGAACATCGCTAAAAAGGTTAAAGGAGGCTAACGATGAAGTGGATGTGCACGGTGTGCGGCTACATACACGAGGGCGAGGAGCCGCCCGAGGAGTGCCCGCTGTGCGGGGCGCCGAAGACCGCGTTCGAGAAAGTACCTTAAATATAAAGCTCTTTTTTATTCTGTCCTTCTCGTCAGGTAGTTCGCAACGCCCGCAACTATGACGAGAACACCGCCCCCTACTATTATAAGGGGCCAGAAGGGCCTGTCCCAGCCGTAGACGGACACCGATAGCCATGCCGCGCCGATGGCGATCAATATGATGCCTCCGATGATGCCGCCAAAGTGGTAGTAGCTTTTCGGGAGCAGCACCATGCCGAGGATGGCCCGCAGGACCAGGAACGCCCCGATGCCCATTAGCAAATAAGCCCAAACGTTGCTCCACGTCACGAACGAAGTGACCCCGGCCGCCGCCAGGTAGAGCAATATGCCATGGTCTACACCTTAGTAAAGGAAGCTTATTGCCATATGTGATTTAAAGCACTTTCGCAAGGGCATCGATCATGTCCTCGAAGGTGAACTTCTCCGGCACAACGTCGACATGGATGCCGTTGTCCTTTAAGAATTCGGCCGTGGGGTTGCCGATGACGGCGACCTTTTTTGCGTTGATGGCCGCCTTAAGCTCGCTTAGAACGCCCATGGCCTCCGCCCGCATCAATAAGCTCTTCGCGGTCATGGTGCTGGTAAACGTGAAGGCGTCGATTCGGCCCGAAAGCGCCTCTTTTACGAGTTCTTCCTGCTCTTTACCGTCCAGGGGCACGATATCGTAGAGGATGGTCTCCGTCACGATGGCGCCGCCCGCCTCCAGGCCTTCGATCAAAACGGGGTTGCCGTGGTCGCTGCGCAGGACCTCGACGTGCTTTTTAGGGAAGGAGAACTCTTTCACTATGCCCTCGCTCGAATATGTGGAGGGCATGCTTTTCGCCCATATGCAGTACTCCTCAAGCGCTTTTTTAGTCTTCGGGCCTATGGCGAGCACTTCGACGCCGTTGAGCAGCCCCAAAAAGTGCTCGACGTCGCCCCCAAGCCTTTCCAATAAAAACCTGAGCCCGTTCTGGCTGGTCAGCATGATGACGTCCACCTGCCCGGCGGCGAGCCGCTCGATAAAGGAGTCAATGGCGCCGTTCTTCCGGGGCACCATCTCCATCATGGGCACGGGCACTGCCTCCAGGCCTTTAGACTTTAAAAACTCGACGGCCGCGGGCAGGAACCTCTCGGGCCTGGTCACAGCAACGCGCTTCACTTTAGCCGCCTCCTCAGCCGCACTACCTCGCCCACGACGATTATCGCGGGGGACTTCACCCCTCGCAGTTCGGCCATGCTTACGATGTTCCCAAGCGTGCCCGACGTGATCCTCTCTTTATCGGTGGCGCCCCGCTCGATGATGGCCACCGGCGTCTCGGAGGGCTTCCCGTTAGCCAGTAAGGCGTCCACGTTCTCTTTTAAGCGTTTAATGCCCATCAGTATGACGATGGTGCCCCTCATCTGCGCCAGCGCCTTAAAATTTAGCGCCGAATCGCCCTTCGTGGGGTCCTCGTGGCCCGTTATGATGGTCAGGGCCGAGGCATAGCCCCTGTGCGTCACCGGTATTCCCGCCAGCTCCGGCACTGCGATGGCCGATGTGACTCCCGGCACCGCCTCGACCTCGATGCCCGCCTTAACGAGGCACTCGGCCTCCTCCCCGCCCCGGCCGAAAACGTAGGGGTCGCCTCCCTTGAGCCGGACGACGCACTTATACTCTGACGCCAGGTCGACTAACATCCGGTTTATCTCTTCCTGCCTGAAAGTATGATCGTCGGCCCGCTTGCCCACGTCTATGAGCTCGGCGCCCGGCGGGAACAGCCCTTTTATGCCCTCGCCCACCAGGGCATCGTATAGTATGACGTCAGCCTCCCGTAAGAGCCGCACCGCCTTCCCGGTCATCAGCTCCGGGTCGCCCGGGCCCGCCCCCACGAGGTACACCTTGCCCTTATCGCTCATCGCAACAGCTCCCGTTTAGCATCGTCAACCAGCTCCCTGCCGCCGCCCGCCGCCAATTTTTCGGCCAGCATCAAAGCGCCGGCCTCGTGGCCTTCGACGGGTATTTTATCCCGTACCCGGGCCCGCCGCCGCCCGTCCAGCGACAGGACCTCGCAGGCGACGTCGAGCTCATCGCCCACGCGCCTGGCATAGACGCCCATGGGCACCACGCAGCCCCCGTCCATGGCGGCGGCTATGGCGCGCTCCGCCCGCGTCTCGAGCCACGTGTCGGCGTCGTTCAGCCCTTTTATGGCATCGAAAGCCTCCGTCCCGGGCTTCGCCACGACGGCGATGACCCCCTGGTTCGCCGAGGGCACGAACTCGTACGGGTCGAGGCGCTCGGCCGGCGCCTCTATGCCCAGCCTGATCAGCCCCGCCTCGGCCAGCAGGATGGCGTCGTATTCGCCCTCCCCCAGCTTCCTCAGTCGGGTGTCCACGTTGCCCCTGATGTTCTTCGCCTCGAGCCGAGGATAGTGCCTCCGTAAAAGCGCCGTCCGGCGGGTGCTCGACGTGCCCACCGCGGCGCCCTCCGGGAGGCGGGCCAGCCCCTCGCCGTGCCTCGTTATGGCCACATCGCAGGCCGACTCCCTCTTGAGCACGGCGGCAGTGGCCAGGCCGGGAGGCCGCCTGGTGGGCACGTCCTTGAGGCTGTGGACGGCGGCGTCGATCTCCCCGTTTAATAGTCGCTCGTCGATCTCCCGGACGAAGGCGCCCACTTTTATAGCGTGTAATGGCTCGGTCGTATGGATGTCCCCGGAGGTCTTGATGACCACAATGTCGACGTCCGCACCGCGCCCCTCCAGCAAGTGCCGGACCTTGTGGGCCTGCGCCAGGGCGAGCCTGCTGCCCCTGGTCCCCAGCCTCATTCCAGGGCTCCCAGCGATCTGATGAATGCCCGCAGCGTGGCCTGGATGTCGCAGCGCTCGTGCGCCGCCGACAGGAAGCAGGTCTCGAACTGGGACGGCGGGAAGAATATCCCGTTCTCCAGCATGCGGGACCAGAACTTGCGGTAGAGCTCCTTATCGCACTTTAGGGCGTCCCGGTAGTTCTCGGGCTTCGGGCCGAAAAAGACCTGGAACATGGACGCGGCGCCGGAAACGGAGTAGTCCAGGCCCGTCCTCCTTAGTAATTCGGCCAGGGCCTGCCTCAGGGCGTTGCCCGCCTCGTTAAGCTTCAGGTGTACCCGGTTCTTGTCCAGGTACTCCACCATGGCCATGCCCGCTGCCAGCGACAGCGGGTTGCCGTTGAAGGTGCCTGCCTGGTACACGCCGCCCTGCGGCGCCACCATCTCCATGATCTCCCTTTTGCCGCCGAAGATGCCTATCGGCAGGCCGCCGCCCGCTATTTTCCCAAGCGTGGTCATGTCGGGCTCCACGCCGTAGTAGCCCTGGGCGCCGTACATGCCCATGCGGAACCCGGTGACCACCTCGTCGAATATTAAAACTACGCCGTGCTCTTTCGTGGCGTTACGGACGGCCCTCAGGTACCCGTCCCCCGGCAGTATCGGCCCCATGTTGCACATCACGGGCTCCATGATGACGCAGGCCACGCGGCCCTTATTTTTATCGAGCGCCGCCTCCATGGCAGCGATGTCGTTGAAGGGCACCTGCAGGGTGTGCTTCGTGAAGTCCCTGGGGACCCCTAAAGAGTCGGGCATGCTCATCGTCGCCGCCCCTGAGCCGGCCTTGACCAGGACCCCGTCGTGTGCCCCGTGGAACCCGCCCTCTATCTTCATTATCATGTCTTTCCCGGTGAAGCCGCGGGCGGCCCGGATGGCGCTCATGGTGGCCTCGCCCCCGGTGCTCACGAAGCGCATCATCTGCATGCCGGGGTAGTACTCTTTTATCTTTTTGGCGTACCTCACCTCGAGCTCGCACGGGGTGCCGTAGAGCCAGCCGGCGTCGAGCTGCTTTTTAATGGCCTCCTTGACGGGCGCCGCCTGGTGGCCTAAAATAAGCGGCCCATAGCCCATGCAATAATCGACGTAATCGTTCCCGTCCACGTCAGTAATATGGCAGCCTGTCCCCGACCTCGCGTAGAAGGGGAACGGCTTCGCGGCCCGGACGGGGCTGGAGACGCCCCCGGGCATGAGCGTCAGCGCTTCCTCGTAAAGGGCCTTAGAATCATCGAGCTTCATGGTACCTCACCTTAATGTCGGCGCTATGTCTTTCGCAAAGTAAGTTATGAGCATGTCCGCCCCCGCCCGCCTCATGGAGAGCAGCATCTCCCGGGCGGCCCTCTTTTCGTCGAGCCATCCCCTCGCGGCGGCGGCCTTCACCATGGCGTACTCGCCGCTCACGTTGTAGGCGGCCACGGGCACGCCGAACTCTTTCTTGACGCGGTAGACTATGTCTAAATAGGATAACGCGGGCTTGACCATGACGATGTCGGCGCCCTCCTCGAGGTCCAGCGCCACCTCGCGCATGGCCTCGTCGCTATTGGAGGGGTCCATCTGGTAGGAGGAGCGGTCGAACCCCGTGTACCCCGAGCCCGCAGCCTCCCGGAAGGGGCCGTACATGGCGGAGGCGTACTTGGCCGCGTATGACATTATTATCGTGTCCTTCAGCCCGTTGAAGTCAAGCTCGCTCCTGATGGCGTGCACCATGCCGTCCATCATGCCCGAGGGCGCCACGACGTCTGCGCCCGCCCTCGCGTGGTTTACCGCCACTTTAGCGATGATGTCGAGCGTGGCGTCGTTGTCCACCGTGCCGCTCCTGACGGGCCCGCAGTGGCCGTGGCTCGTGTACTCGCACAGGCACACGTCCGTGATGACGATCAGGTCCCGGCGCTTATCCTTTATTTTCCCGACGGCGCGCTCGATGACGTTGCCTCTCTCGTGGGCGCAGCTCCCGTCCTCGTCCTTATTTTTCGGGATGCCAAACAACAGGACCGCGGGTATGCCCAGCGCCTCCACGGCGTCGGCCTCCTCCTCGATGCAGGAGAGCGGTATCCTCTCCACGCCCGGCATCGACTCGACGGGAGAGCGCTTCACGGCCGTCTCATCGATAAAAATGGGATAAATGAGGTCCTTCACGTCGAGCGAGCTTTCGCCCGTCATGTCCCTTAAAAGCTTATTGCGCCTGAGCCGCCTAGGCCTTGTGACTGGATAGCTCATCGTTTTCCTCCAGCGCGAATAATTCCCTGGCCGCCCTTATGTACCCATCGTCGCCCTTTTCCGCCGCCCGCCTCAACTGGCGGGTCGGCACGGCCAGTATCTTACTGGTCAGGGACCAGGAAAAATCGGATAAGATGTTCTTCTGGCTATCGTTCAGGCTCCCGTGGGACGCCAGCCGGCCGAGTGCCCGCTCGAGCTCGGCCAGGCGCAGGCTGTCAGCCTGTACGTAAAGGTCCCCTATGACGTGGTCGGCGCGCTGGCGGTTATACTCCTTCTTCATGTAGGCCAGCTCCTCGCCTATGATGCGCTCCACCTGCGTTATCTCGGCCCGCCGCCTCTCCAGGTTCGCCTCGTTGATCTTCCTGAGGCCGTCTATGTTGTGCAACGCTACGCCAGGGACGCTCGCGACGGACTCCTCAACGTTCCTCGGGTTCGTGATGTCTATGATGACGAGGCGCTTGTCCCTAATCTGGGCCTCGACCATCTTTTTAGTGATTATTAAATGTGGCGCCGCGGTGGCGCAGATCAGCACGTCGGCGATGCCGGTGTAGTTACAAATGTCGTCCAGCCTGATGGCCGTGCCTCCCAGGCTGCTCGCGAGCCGCTGGGCCTGCTCGAAGGTACGGTTGGCCACGTATATGCCTTTTAAGTTCTTCTCGGCGAGCCCGTTGGCCACGAGCGTGCCCATCTCCCCCGCGCCCACCACAAGGATGGCCTTATCCTTCAGGTCCCCGACCATGGCCTCGGCGAGCTCCACGGCGGCCGAGCCTATTGAGACGGAGCCCTTGTTGATGCGCGTCTCCATGCGGGCGCGCCTGCCGGCGTCGATGGCATTGAGGACGGCCGTGGACAGCACGCTGCCCATGGCGCCGTTCTTTTCCGCTAAAAGATATGCGCTTTTGAGCTGGCCAAGGATCTGGTCCTCGCCGATGATCATGGAGTCCAGGCCGCAGGCCAGCCGCAGCATGTGCAATAAGGCGTCGTCGCCCCGCGCGTGCTCCATGAACGGCATGCCCTCGGCGATAGCGAGCTTTTCAAGGACGGCCGGGTCGTCCGACGCCGCGTAGACCTCGACCCTGTTGCAGGTCTGGAGGATCATGGCCTCCGAGGCGCCCATCGCCAGGAGCCTCTTGAGGGCCGCATCCACGTCCTTGAACCGCGCAAGCTCGATGCGCTCGACGGATGCCCGGTGGTGGTTGATGGAAGCGCTCGTTATGAAAGACATGCTATCACTTATGATTTAGTAACATTTTTTTATACAATATTAGCACGACTACAGAATATAGTTTGCGCAACTCCATGTTAAAACGACGTCGAATGAGCATAAAAAAGATGAGGAACGAAATTAGGAATAAGGCGTTATGTGTCTGCCTTTTCGCTGGTGACGTGTCTCATTGCCGCCTCAAAGGCCTTCTCCTCCGACTCCCTTAGCGCCTCCCACACGACCGGGTCCTCGAGGACGGCCCGCAATATTTCCTCCCGGCGCTTTTGGCCCTCAACAGAAGTTTTTAGTCGCTCGCGCAGGCGCTCCTGGAGCCTCACCATCTTTTCCACGTCCTCGCCGAGCGCGGCCTCGAGCCGCAGCCTCACGTACCTGGCCATGGCGGGGCTGCGGCCGCCCGTCGATATGGCAATGGATATATCGCCCTTCTCGAGGAGCGAGGGCACGAGGGCAGGCGACTCCCCGGTCGCGTTGTTGGCCAGTATCCCCGCCTCCCCGGCGACGCGGGCGATATCATCGTTGAGCGCCTTATCGCCGGTAGCGGCCACAACCAGGAATGCGCCTGCGATGAGGGCCTCCACATCCTTTAACGTTACGGCTCTGCGCTCCAGCTTTACGAGCCCTTCCTTGCCCATCGCCTCCAGGCACTGGGTAAACCCGCGGCTGACGACGATAACCTCCGCGGGAGCAAAATATTTGGCCTTCCTTTCTCCCACGGCGCCGCCCCCGAAGATGACCACCTTCCTGCAGGAGAAGTCTATGAAGAGGGGCAGGTACCCGCCCATTCACCTCACCCTCTCGACCGCTTTCATGGTGGTCTGGTAGTACTTCGAGTAGATGAACGAGATGGCGACGAAGGCAATGAACGCCGCCCAGGGTATCGTGAGGACGAGCAGCGCCGAGGCGGAGCCGAGGGCCATGATGGCGATGGAGGCGAGCAGGGCTATGAAATAGCCCGCCGGGTTCAACGATATGAGCCCCCTGATGCTGGACGGCCGCAGCGCCGCCCGGACGCTGCCGCCCGTGGCATAGAGCACCCAGGAAGCGAAAAAGACCACGCAGAACACGCTCGCCACCACCGCCATGGTGAGGACGAGCACCATGGTGCTGAGGAGCACCATGTAGGGCAGGTTGAGCTGCTGGAAAATAAATATGGGGAGGGCGGGCAGCGAGACGATGACGATGTAGGCCAGGGCGTAGGCCAGGAATAAGGAGAACATATGCAAGCCCTCGCGGAACATGCCCATGATGTTGTCCCACTCGGGCAGGACCCCGTTGCCGTCGATGACCTCCCGCATGCAGCGCGTGATGTAGCCCAAAAAGAACGGCAGCCCGACCAGGAACATCGCCAGGAAGAACACGATGCCGCCGAAGAAGAGCGAGGACATGTTAGAAGAGGCGTACTTCAACGAGTTGATGAAAGTCTCGATGAGATCGTCGTTCTTGACCATTATACTATTAGCTATTGTCTTATCGCAAAAATAGTTTTTGAGTGGCCGCCCGCGTGGCGTCAGCATAAATGATACATAGGATAAAATCCAACAACTTGGGTGATGCCTTTTAAAACGCCGGCGGAGAGATTCCTTAAGGACATGGTCGCCATCCCCTCGGTCACCGGCCGCGAAGGGCTCATGAAGGGCTATCTGGCCGGCGCCTTCGGGGAAATGGGCCTTAGTGTCGAGCTGCAGCACGTGGACTCGGACCGCTATAATGTTATAGGTAAGACGGGGGATGGGCCGGTCAAGCTCATGCTGTGCACGCACACGGACGTCATACCGGCGCTGGATGAGTCGCTGTGGCGCACGCCGCCCTTTGAGGCGACGGTGAAGGGCGGCCGGATATACGGTCGGGGCGCCACGGACGCCAAGGGCGCTCTGGCTGCGGCAATGGAGGCCATGGGGCGTGTAAAAAAAATTAAAAGGGCCGAAGGGTCCGTCGCCCTGGCTGCGGTCGTCGAGGAGGAGACCGGGAGGTCGGTGGGCGCCAGGAAGCTCCTGGAAGCTTATAGGCCTGGCATGGGGGTCATCCTGGAGCCGACGGGACTTAGAGTCGCCATCGCCCACAAGGGGGCGATCAGGCCCGTCATCACGGTCCGGGGGCGGGCGGCGCACTCGTCCGCCCAGGCGGGCGTTAATGCTATTTCGATCGCGGTAGAGGTGCTCGGGGGCCTGGAGCGGTACCGTAACAGGGTCATGAACGTGGCCGACCCAATGCTGGGCCGCGCCTCCCTCGAGGTGACCATGGTCCGTGGCGGCGAGCGCATCAATGTGATACCGGAGAAGTGCCTGATCTACGTCGACCGCCGGCTCACCGCCGGGGAGACGGTCGAAGGGGCCTACGATGAGCTTAAGGGCGTGGTGGTGAGGATAGGGGCGGAGGCCGGCGCCCGGGTGGAAGTGAAACTATTGTGCTCCTACCCTTCGTCGGGCGTGGACGAGGAGGAGCACGTCGTGGCGTTGATCAAAAAGGTCCTGGCCGGGCATGGCCTGCCCTCGGCCCCCGTCGGGTTCCCTGCCGGGTGCGACATGTGGACGTTCGTTAGGAATAAGGTACCGACGGCGATCCTGGGACCGGGATACATAGAGCAGGCCCATGGCGTGGACGAGTACATAGACCGTGAGCAACTGAAGCTTGCCACGGACGTATATGAGGACATAATAAAAAGTTCCATCGGCAATTTGCCGTAATTAGATGGTTAGGCAGTAAAGAAAAAAACGAATGGTTAGGCAGTAAAGAAAAAAACGAATGGTTAGGCAGTAAAGAAAAAAACGAATGGTTAGGCACCACGCCTTCTTTTACTGAGACTGAAGGGGGACTCCGCTCCGCTTCGCCCCCTCGTGGACCCCCGATTTATAGATTGCCTGAAGGCAAACGAATAAAAAAACGAACCATAGGCGATGCGACCCAAGCCTAAACAGGGTATAAACATCTGCGGTCGGCGAGGCGTTTCGGACTTGGCCGCATCAGCGGCTGCGAAGATGGCGGGGTAATGGATGCGGCTTCTCGGAGCCGCATCGCTTAGGGCTTGCGGAGGCCGCCTGCGAGCGAAGCGAGCCACGGCGCCGGGGTGCAAGCCCGGCCCCGACATCGTAGCATCCGAAAGCCGAGTAGGGAGCGAAGCGACCGTCGACCCGCAAAGAGGAAGATCAAATAGCCCTTTTTCTTGCCCTTTTTCTTGCCCTTTTTCTTGCCCTTTTTCTTGCCCTTTTTCTTGCCCTTTTTCTTGCCCTTTTTCTTGCCCTTTTTCTTGCCCTTTTTCTTGCCCTTTTTCTAGCCCTTTTTCTAGCCCTTTCTAATATGTGAGATAACGTGCCCCAGTTCCGGCACGATGAGCTCCGAGACCGCCACCTTTGCAGCGTTGGGAGAGCCGGGGATGCAGAACACAGCCTTGTCCTCTATCACGCCGGCCATGGCCCTCGTCAGCATGCTGGCCGTGCCTATCTCCTCGTAGCTTTTAATGCGGAACAGCTCGCCGAACCCGGGGATGGTCTTCTGGAGCATTGGCGCGACCGCCTCGATTGTGACGTCGCTCGCCGTCAGGCCCGTGCCACCGCACACGATGGCGGCGTCCGCCTCTGCGAGCATGTCCATGACGCATCGCTCTATTAACAACCGGTCGTCTGGCAATAGCCGATAAGCCGTCCTGTGGCCCGCCTTCTTCAATAAGCCGACGATGATCCCGCCCGACTCGTCCTCGCAATCGTCAGGAGAGCCGCAGTCGCCGTACTTCGAGTGGCGCGACGTGCTGACCGTGATGACGGCGCAATTAAACCTTTCATCCTTCGCCTTCTCCTTGTGCCTCTCGTGTGAAGCCTTTTCCACGATGTTCACCTTCGCAAATTATGATTACGGTCCCGAGACATAATGATTTTGCCTTATCAACTCACAACCTTTTTCTAAACGAGCACTAGTATGTTAAGCATCATGGCCAAAACGAGCGAAGCCCAGGAATCATACTTTAAAAGCCTGGAAGCCGAGTTCTTCAGGTGCAGAGAGCTCGCCAACCGGGCACGTTCCCTGGGGCATGATCCACAGCTCGATGTGGAGGTGCCGGCGGCCAACGACCTGGCCGAGCGCGTCGAGGTGCTCATGGGCGTAAAGGGGCTGGCGCCGCACATCAGGAAGTGCGAGGAGAGGATGTCCCGGGAGGAGGCCTCGCTGCAGGTGGCGGCGGACATCGCCGAAGGGATCGTGGGGTCTTTCGATAACAGGGTGGACGCCATCCAGTGCGCCATCCGCACGGCCGCCGCGATCATCACCGAGGGCGTGGTGGCAGCGCCCCTGGAGGGCATCTCGCAAGTCTCGCTCGCAAAGAACGACGACGGCACGGAGTACGTGAAGATATACTTCGCAGGGCCCATCCGGAGCGCCGGAGGCACGGCGGAGGCGCTCTCCGTGCTGGCCGCCGACTACGTGCGGCGGAAGATGGGGCTGGCCCCCTACCGGCCCCGGGCAGAGGAGGTGGAGCGGTACGTGGAGGAGATCGCCCTCTACAAGTCCGTCCAGCACTTACAGTATACGCCGACCGACGACGAGATACGGCTCATCGTGAGGAACCTGCCGGTCTGCGTGGACGGCGAGCCCACCGAGGACGAGGAGGTACAGGGTTACCGGGATTTAGACAGGATAGGGACGAACCGGGTCCGCGGCGGCATCGCCTTGGTTATCGCGGAGGGCCTCATCTTAAAGGCGCCTAAGGTCAAGAAGCACGTGGACAAGCTCAAGTTCGACGGCTGGGAGTTCCTGGATAAGGTCATAGCGGGGGCGAAGCCCGCCGACGAGAGCGACGCGGAGAAAATAAAGCCCAAGGACAAGTATTTGGTCGATCTAATCGCGGGGCGCCCCGTGTTCGGCCACCCGTCGAGGGCGGGAGGCTTCAGGCTGCGCTACGGCCGGGCGAGGAACACGGGGTTCGCGGCGGCGGGCATCCACCCCGCTTCCATGGTCATAATGGACGGGTTCATCGCCACAGGCACCCAGCTGAAGGTCGAGCGTCCGGGGAAGGCCGCGGCGATCGTGCCCGTGGACGCCATCGACGGCCCCACTGTGAAGCTCTTCAACGGGGACGTCCTGTACGTGGGCAGCGTCGGGGAGGCCCGGTCCCTGGGGAAGGACGTCTCCGAGATACTCGACAACGGCGAGATCCTCATCAACTACGGGGATTTTTTAGAGAATAACCACATCTTGTTGCCATCGCCCTACGTGCAGGAGTGGTGGGAGCAGGACCTGGCGCTCAAGACGAAGGAAACAGTTGAAGTGGGGTCCGTCGGGGACGCCTTCGCCGTCTCCGAGAGGTACGGGGTGCCCCTCCACCCCCGCTACACGCTGATGTGGCGGGACATATCGGCGGATGACCTGGCGCACCTAAGGGAGCACATTACTAAGAACGGCAGGCTTGAGGGCGGGCTGAGGATGCCCGTGGAGCCCCGATCGAAGCGCTCGCTGGAATTATTATTACTGCCCCACAGGGTGCGGGATAACACGGTCATCGTGGACGGGGATGGCGCGGACCTGTTATTGAGGTGCCTGGGGCTTAACTCCGACCTTTCTGCGGGTGAGATTGACGTCTCGGGGCTCGGCCCGCTGGAAGCCGTCTGTAAGATGTCGGGCGTCACGGTCATGGACCGGGCCCTGTCGAGGATCGGCGCCCGCATGGGGAGGCCCGAAAAGAGTAAGATGCGGGAGATGAAGCCGCCCGTGCACGTCCTCTTCCCGGTCGGGGAAGCAGGAGGCAACAGGCGCTCGCTGCAGGATGCGACGGCCTTCATGAAGGGCATGAACGATAAGGCAGGCCTTATCGAGGTGGAGATGGGCCGGCGAAAATGCCCTGGCTGCGGCACTATCACCTTTAAGAACCGCTGTGACTGTGGCGCCCACACCGTGCCATATTACGGCTGCCCGGACTGCAAGATCGACGGCATCGCTGGCGCATGCCCCAGGTGCGGCAAGCCCGCGACGTCCAACGCCACGATGAGGATAGACCTGAAAAGCCTGTATAATGCGGCCTTGAAAAACATAGGCGAGCGGGGCAACTATGAGATATTGAAGGGCGTGCAGGGCCTCATATCGAGCGAGAAGACGCCGGAGCCCCTCGAGAAGGGGGTGCTCCGGGCCCTGCACGACGTGTACGTTTTCAAGGACGGCACCATCCGCTACGACCTGAGCGACGTCCCCCTGACGCACTTCAGGCCGCGGGAGATCGGGCTTTCCGTCGAGAGGCTCATAGGGCTCGGCTATGAGAGGGACATCCACGGCATGCCCCCTGAGTCCCCGGAGCAGACGTTCGAGCTCAAGGTACAGGACATCGTGCTGTCGCACGACTGCGCCTCCGGCCTGGTCAGGGTGGCCGGCTTCATGGACGACCTTCTGGAAAAATTCTACGGGCTGCCCCGTTATTATCGCGTTGAGTCAGAGCAAGAGCTCGTCGGCCATTTAGTCATCGGCCTGGCCCCCCACACGTCGGCGGGGGTCCTGGGCAGGGTCATCGGCTTTACTGGAGCGTCGGCCGGCTATGCGCACCCGTTCTTCCACGCGGCAAAGCGTAGGAACTGCGACGGCGACGAGGACTGCGTCATGCTCCTCATGGACGGCCTGTTGAATTTCTCCAGGTCGTATTTGCCCGACCGCCGGGGCGGCAAGATGGACGCCCCGCTTGTATTGTCCATGCGCATCGACCCCAAGGAGGTCGACAAGGAGTCGCACAACATCGACGTGATGGCACGCTACCCCCGGGAGTTCTACCTCGCGACGCTCGAGTACCGGTCGCCTAAAGACCTGGAAAAAATGATGGACCTGGTGGCGAGGCGGCTGGGCACGCCGGCCCAGTACGAGGGCTTCATGTTCACGCACGATACAAGCGATATAGCGGCGGGGCCCGTGAACTCGGCATACAAGACGCTTGGCTCAATGGAGGATAAGCTGAAAGCCCAATTAGAGCTGGGCAGGCGGCTCAGGGCTGTGGACGAGAAGGACGTGGCGGAGCGCGTCATCAACTCGCACTTCCTGCCCGACCTGATCGGTAACCTGAGGGCCTTTTCCACCCAGCAGATGCGCTGCGTCAAGTGCGGCTCCCGATACCGGAGGCCGCCGCTATTGGGCGTGTGCCCCCGGTGCGGGGGCAGGGTCATCCTGACGGTCCACGAGGGGGCCGTCACGAAGTACATGGAGGTGTCCATAGCCATCGCCAGGGAGTATGGCGTCTCCAGCTATACGCTCCAGCGGCTCGAGCTGCTCTCGCTGTCCATCAAGAGCCTTTTCGAGAACGACAGGTCAAAGCAGGTCGTCCTCCGCGATTTCATGTAACAAGGAAAAGGATTTGAAGGGCCAGAGCTTAAGAGGGGTATATCTATTGACTCGGGTAGGGTGACTATAGTGGATGAACGGAAGCATGGCCCCTTAATGACCAGGAGGGGGTTCCTGGCGGCGGCCGGGGCAGCCGGGGCGACCGCATTTTTACTAGCCAACGCCCCCCGTGTGGCCGCGGCCATAAATAACTCTAACCTGAAGCTGGTGTGGCTCAGGGGCGCCGGGTGCGGGGGCTGCACGGCCTCGCTCTTGAATGGCGGGAGCCCGGATGTGCTCACGGCGCTCAACAAGATAAGGTTGGAGCTTGTTTACCACGACGGGCTGATGCCGCAGCAGGGCGTGTTCGTGGACGGCAGCCCGGCCGGCGACGCCGGCCACAACTCCAACATCCTTTTAAAGGGGCTGGCCGACTCCGGGGGCTACGTGCTCGTCCTGGAGGGCGCCATACCAGACGGCCCCGGGGGCACAGGCAAGTACTACATGTCCGGGGCCGTGCCCTTCAAGCAGCTCTTCACGGAAGTCGCCCGCAACGCCTCCTGCATCGTCGCAATGGGCACCTGCGCCTCCTACGGCGGCATCTCGCGCATGGGGGCCACGGACTGCGTCGGGGCGGCTTTCTCGGGCGCGTCAAGAGGAGGAGCGACGACCCGGTATGGCATCGATAAAAAGGTCATCAACGTGCCCGGATGCCCCTCGAACCCTGACTGGCTTTTATTGGTTTTGGCCGACGTGCTCTCCGGCAGGGACGTGGCGGTCGACATGTACGGGCGCCCCGTGGCGTTCTTCGGCAGCCTGGTCCACGATTCCTGCCCGAGGAGGGGGGACTTCGACCGCGCCGCGAGGGATAACGAGTTCTCGGAGGGCGGCTGCCTATATAACCTGGGGTGTAAAGGGCAGCTGGCCTACGCCGATTGTCCGACAAGGCGGTGGAACGGGGCCGTGAGCATGTGCATGCAGTCCGGGGGGCCCTGCATAGCCTGCGTGGAGCCCGGGTTCCCGGACGCTTTCATGCCCTTCTTCCGCAAGGCCGAGAGCAGGGATATTTTCGCGGACCTGGACGTGGACACGGGGGCCAAGATCATCGTAGGCGCTGCGGTCATCGGGGCCGGCATACACGCCGTGAAGAGGCTCGCCATCGGCGAGAGCGGCCGCGGCGAGGAGAAGGGGGGCAAAAAGTGAGGATCACGATTGACCCGGCGACTCGCCTTTCAAGCAACTTCCGCGTCTCGGTCGAGCTAAAGGACGGCTCCGTGGCGAATGCCAGCAGCTCGGGCATGGCGTACCGCGGCTTCGAGCAGATGCTCCTGAAGAAGGACCCGATGGACGCGCCCTACTTTACCCAGCGCATATGCGGCATGTGCTCTTCCTCGCACGCCACGGCATCGGTGAACGCCATCGAGAGCGTTTGCGAGGCCACGGGCCTCATCCCCAAGGACGCACTCGTCATACGGAACGCCCTCAATGGCCTGGGCTGGATCAAGAACCACGTCGAGCACCTCTACATGGGTTTCTTGCCCGACCTGGCGGACCCCACCTACGGGGACGCGCTGAACTCCTCGGACCTGGGCAACCAGCTGTGGGAGGAGCTAAAAAAAAGGTACAGCGCCCTCGACGGCCGGGCCTGCGCAGAGGCGCTGCGCTGCATCAAGCTCATCGGCAGGGCCGAGGGCATACTTGGAGGACGGTCTCCCGGCTCTCCCGCCATCGTCCCGGGCGGCGTCACCGCGAGGCCCACGCGGGACGACCTGTGCGCCCTGGCGGACTGCGCCGAGGGCATTGACGCTTTCCTCCAGGCCAGGCTGCTTGGCGCCCTGCCCGTCGACGAGTGGCTGGCCAGCACGCACGACGGCGGGGCCGGCGACTTTGCGTTAAAATACATGGAGGGCCTCCCCATGGGCGACCTATCGCAGTGGGGGGACCTGCCATTGTACATGATGTTCTGCTCCCGCATGCTCGCTAAGGACACGCTGGAGCTGCCCGCCTATATCGGGCTGGACAGGGTGGGCGGCTATCCGCTCGACGACCAGCTCATCGGGTTCCTCAGCTTCGGCTCGTTCTACAACGTCAGGGACGAGGCGGGCGGGTTCAAGGACGGCTACTCCACCATGGAGGAGGAACGTGCGGGCTCATTCGAGCTGCCGGCGGGCTTCACGCCCGGCGGCATGCGTAACTTAAATGCTGCGGCGGACCGGCCGGACCCCAATTTAATAGTGGAGCACGTGTACTCCTCGTTCTATGAATATGGCGGGTCGATGGCCTCCGAGACCCCGCTCAACGGGGAAACGGTCCCCGCCCAAAAGGCGGGGGACATCGGCTACGACGGCGCCAGGTACAGCTTCATCAAGGCCCCGCGCTACGGCCGCGTGCCCTGCGAGGTGGGCCCCCTCGCACGGCTCGTGAACGCCCGGGAAAAGCTGGTCGTCGACGCGATGCGCCGGTTAAGCTCCGCCTCATCCTATCCCCTGGCCAGCGTCTATACGAGGGTCCTGGCCCGCATGCAGGAAACGCTCCTGCTGTCCCGGATGCTGCGGGGCTGGATAGGCGACCTGGAGGTAGTCGGGCGGAAGTACTGCGTGCCCGTCGCCCCGAGGCAGAACAGGGCCGGGAGCGGGCTCATAGAGGCGCCCCGCGGCGCCCTGGGGCACTGGCTTCGGGTGGACGGCGGGGGCCGGATATCCAACTACCAGGTAGTGGCCCCCACTACGTGGAACGCCTCGCCGAAGTGTGGCGAGCTGAAAAACGGCCCCATCGAGCTGGCGCTGCTGGGCGGCCAGACCACGCCGTCGGGCTACCTGCCCGGCTCGGAGGCTAACCCTGTGGGCCTTTACCATGTCATCAGGTCCTTCGACCCCTGCGTGGCCTGCGCGGTACACTACATAGGGAGGTAAACATGGACAAGATGGTGGTCACCCGGCACACGACCCTGGAGCGGCTATCCCATTTTACGAGCATCGCCTCCCTGGCGCTGCTGCTGGCCTCGGGATTCGCCATGTACCTGGGCCTGCCCTACCTGGCATACGGCGACGCCTATGCGATACACATCATCTCGGCGGCCGTGTTCGTCTCCGTCAACTGGATCGTGATGCCGTACAGCGCCTTCGTGAACAAGACACTGCCGTCGTACTTTTTCTGGCCCGCCGACCTGAAGCGGCTGTGGGGGGCCGCCAGGAGCTTTTTCACCGGCTCGGAGTACCCACCGTACACGGTCTACGACGCGGGAAAACGCCGCTTCACGAACCGCCTGCATCCCCTGGGCAAGCTTTTGATCTACGCGCACTATGCGGCCTTGCTCGCGGCGACCGTCACGGGCGTGCTCCTGTACTCGGGCTCGATGTCGCTGCTCGGGGTCAACCTGTCGCGCCTCATACTGGGGCTCATGGACGCGGCCTCCCCGTCGTTCGGCCTCTCGGGCATGGCCCTGGCCAGGGTAATACACGTCGCCGCGGCCTACTGGTTCGTGGCCGAGGTCATCGTACACGTGGGCATCGTGCAGCTGGACCCGAAGAAGTTCCCGCACCTCAAGTCCATGTTCATCGACGGAAAAGAAGACCTGCTCTCCGACACTACGGCCGATATCGTGGACACCTCGAACGAAGGGGGGTTCGAGGAAAAAACCGTCATCCACATCAAGTAGGCCCTTTTTTCTGGCCGATACGCTCCATGTCCTCTGCCCGGTTAACGTTTAAAAACGTGTCCAGATCCCTGTCGACCTTTTTTATCTCCGCGTCCGGCACGTAGACGACGTCCTCTAGCCGCCTTAGCGGAGCGGATATTTTCCTTTCGCCGGCCCCGATGCACTCTTTTACGGCCCTGAGCATCGGCTCTCTTTTGTATACGGCGTGAAGGGGCTCGATGAGCCCGTCGGGGTGCCTGGGGACGGCGGCCTCGTGGCCCTCCGCCTTTTTAAATAAAAGCTCGATCGCCGCCTTATTGATGAGCGGCATATCGCAGGCCACTATCGCCACGTAGTCGCCCTTCGCCCGCCCGAGGCCGGCGTACACTCCCGACAGCGGGCCGATGCCCCTGACCTCGTCGTAGACGAACTCGTAGCCACTTATAAAAGGGTATAAAAGGTCCTGCTGGCGCTCGTCCCTCACCGATATGATGAGCTCGTCCACCGTGCAATCGAGCGCGTCGATGACGCGGCATATCATCCGCTTACCTCCGATGAGCTTGAGGGATTTTTCCTCGCCGCCGAACCTGGTGGAGCGGCCGCCCGCAAGAATAAGACCTGACCTCATATTTTACCAAGAATCGATGGTTGTATGGGCGAAGTAGTATAAAAAAAATAGCTTCCGGCAAAACAAAATGACCGTATTTCTTCCGGGATTGAACTGGCTTTGGATGCATAATTAATCAACGGTGCTTAAAAGAATAAAACAACACAGCTTTTTCAGAGACTGAAGGGGGCTGCTAAAAGAATAAAACAACACAGCTTTTTCAGAGACTGAAGGGGGCTGCGCCCCCTCGTGGACCCCTAATTTTGATTGCCTCCGCTTCGCTCCGGCAAACGTTTAGTGCGAAGAGGGGCTCCGCCCCTCTCTAGACTCCCCATACAATAAAACGTTGAACTTCATGGGGGTTATGGTTCGTTATTTTATCCGTTTGCCATCAGGCAATCTAGAAATCGGGGGTCCACGAGGGGGCGAAGCGAAGCGCAGTCCCCCTTCAGTCTCAGTAACAGAAAACGTGGTGCCTAACCATCCATGTTCTTCTAGAACGAAGCGCAGTCCCCCTTCAGTCTCAGAAAAAGAAAACGTGGTGCCTAACCATCCATGTTCTTCTAGAACCAGGCTCAATGCATGAAAAACAGGTAGTACAAAATCATCGGTATCACGCCGCCTGTCATTGTCGCCAAAAGGTTTACGCCTTCATTGGTCAGCCATTTTCTCTGCTGGAGGGTGGCCCCCAGGATGCTGTCGATATTCGTGCCCAGGAAGCCGCCCACTACCGCCAGCATGAACGGCGTCCACACGTCGGACACGACGACGCCCAGGGGTATAGCCACTAACCCGATAGCCATGGCGCCAAGGAATGCCGATGCCTCGCCCAATAGCGATATCGCGCCGTCCGTGCCCGCCTTCACTTTTTTAAACGTGGTGATCATGCGCGGCTGCCCTTTATATGTGGAGCCGATCTCGCTGGCCAGGGTGTCGGCGGTCGCCGTGGCCATCGCCCCGAGATAACCGACTATGAATATCGTCTTATCGACGCTGCCCAGGTATGGCGCCCTGACGTCCCCGATGGCGCCGTAGGCGACCACGAAGATCAAGGGGATTAAACAGTTGCCGAACACGTTCTTGTATCCTCGTGAGCCCTCGTTAGACTGGGCCGCGCCGATGGCCCGCTTATACGCGTACTTGTACTTGGTGAAGATGGTGCCCAGGAAAAAGAACACGAGCAACAGCGCGAACCAGCCTATCCCCCCGAACAGGATCATCAGGAGCCCGGAGAGCACGCCGGCCAGGGCCCCGGAGAGGTCCGCTGCGGCGAGCTTGTACGACGCCATGCCTATTATCAGAGGAAAAGTGACGGCGATGATTATCTCCGCGACCCCCGGGACGCGGGCGTAGGTGAACGACGAGAAGAGCCACATGGCCATGCCTGCTCCCAAAGGTATGGCGATGTTCTCCTCGTCCACGATGGTGTACAATAATGCGCCCGTGACCGTGCCGACCACCGCCAGGAAGAACATGAGGCCTAAACGCTCCGTGCCCATTCCCATGTTCACCATGGCCCAGCCGCCGAATATGAAGCCGAACAGCGTGCCCAAAATTAACAGAGTAACGCTCCAGAAGAGCGACTTGTTCCGGGAGACGAGCACGTTGACCAGCGTCGCCGCCCCCTCGCCGAACGCCACCACGCCGATGGTGGCAGCCAGCACGTAGACGGGAAAGTCGAGCGTCACGACCAGGATGGCGAGGAGCAGGATGGCGATGATGAACTTCAGGGGCCCGATGAGCACCCCGGCCTCCCTGTCGCGGTCGGAGGCGAATGCCCTGAACAGGAACGACTCCTTAGGTATATACACTATGGCGATGGTGCCGAATAATACGCCGAGCACGATGACCCACCTGGGCACGAACGGGAAAAGCAGTGCCAGGAGGCCCAGCGAGATGTAGGCGGACTGCCGTTTCAACTCGACGTCGAGCGAAAGTTGATCCGTGGACAGCCCCGGGTACATAGAGTCAGTATATTCTATCAATACGCAAAATACTTTACCCTATAGTGAATTAATAAGTACGATGCTCGTCCGACAGCTGGCATACATGATATATGAAAGGTCTCTAATACGCGGGATCGCGCAGTCCCCGGTCCCCCGGTGTATCGCCCTGGTGATCTCGGACAGCGACCTCGTCGACATGCCGTCCCTCAATAAGCTTCTCGGGCTGATCGAATGGTGCGCCGAACTGGGCATTCGCGAGGCCTCGGTCTACGTGAGCGTGACGGACCATGGGGCCGTATCGAAGCTCGCCGGGTGCATCCACGGCTCATTCGAGCACGCCGGGTTCCCCGGGAAGGTCGTGTCCCCCGACTTCATGGCGGACCTCAAGGGGGATAAAACGTGCACCGTCAACGTCTCCATCGGCTATGGCGGCAAGCACGAGCTGACCAACGCCCTCAAGGAGGTCATGAAGGACGTGCGCGACGGCAGCCTCAACGTAGAAAGCATCGACGGGCAGGTCATCGAGTCTCACCTTATATTCAAGTGCGAGCCCGACCTGTTCATACGTACGGGCGAGGCGAGGCTGACCGATTTTTTAATATGGCAGGCCGTGTACTCCGAGCTTTATTTCACGGATGTCAACTGGGACGAGTTCCGGAAGATCGACCTGCTGAGGGCGATCCGGGATTACCAGTACAGGCAGCGCAGGTACGGGACCTGAATGATCACCGAGGCGGACATCAAGTTCCCGGACATTCCGTTCAAGAAGACGGCCGTCCTCATAATAATAGGCCTCGCCATATACCTTGGCTACCTCTACCTGGTGGGCTTTGACGCCGTCAAAGACGTGCTCCTCAGGGCCGACTACTGGTACCTCGGGCTGGCCATGGCGGTCGCCCTCCTGGCCAACGCCTTCCACACGGCGGGCTGGTGGGTATATCTAAAGGATAAGGGGTACAGGATATCGTTCTTTAAGGCGTACCAGACATACCTGGCGTCCATCTTCTTCGTCAATTTGTTGCCCACCATGGCAGTGAGCGGCGAGGCCTCCAAGGTCTACTTCGTCCAGAAAAGCACGCCGGGGAGCCGGTTCGATAAGACGCTCGCCACCTGCGTAATAAGCCGGGCGCTCGAGATAATGCCCATCGCCGCCGGGGCCGCCATCGGCGTGCTATATTTAGCCTTTTTTTATGGCATGCCGCTCTGGGCGACCACGTTCTGCCTTTTCGTCGCGCTGGCGATGGCGACTCTCGCCGTCGTGGGCATATTCGTGGCCATGAACAACGCCCTCCTCCGCAGCCTGTCGGGCTCGGGGTTCAGGCTGCTGGGGCGGCTCCTGAGGAAAGACCTCTCGGCGAGGGCGGAGCACTTCGACGTCGTCATAACGCAGTTCGATGCCAGCCTCAAGGACATCACGTCCAAGAAGATGCTCGTGGCCGTTTCGCTCATTCTTATTTTTATGGCCTGGTGCCTCGACGTCTCCGTCGCCTACATCGCCTTCGTGGCCATAGGCTACCCCGTGGCGCCGGTCCTGGTCGTCACCGTATTCTCGGTGATGGTCATCCTCCAGATGCTGCCGATATTCCTGCCGGGGGGCATAGGCCTGGTCGACATCGTCATGACTACTTTGTATATGACGGCGGGCATACCCAAGGAGGCCGCTGCCGGCGCCACCATCATGGTGCGCTTCGTCACCCTGTGGTTCCTCACGACTGCCGGGGGCCTCGTCACGTTATACCTGGCGAAGGCCCACGGGAAAAACGACGCTAAATAAGTATAAATAAGCGGTATTTTTTATCCATCAAGCGTAAGGGGCCAAATAAATACTGCCATATATTATATACTCGTATGCCAATTTCCAATTATGAGTGACTATGTTCCGGTAAAGGTGAGGGGCGTTTATTTTGTCAGCACGATCACCGGACCGCAGGCCGTGGTATTCATATCGGCTGACAGCGATCGGATGGTGCCCATCTATATAGGCCTGGCGGAGGCCATCTCCATCGACATCGCCTTACGGAACGAAACGACGCCAAGGCCGATGACCCATGACCTCATGAAGTCCGTCATGGATAATTTTAACATAAAGATCGACAGGATCATCATCGACGACCTGGACGAGCAGGTTTTTTACGCCCGGCTCATGTTGAAGGATACGGGCAAGGAGATAGAGATCGATGCCAGGCCGAGCGATTGCATCGCCCTCGCCGTCCGGACCAACGCCAGCATCTTCATCGATCCTGACATTTTGGACAAGGTCGCCGTGAGCCGGAAGGACATCGAGGCCGCCGGTAACCTGGAAGAGTTCTTCGAGTAACTTATATTACTTTCAAAGCGCTTCCATAACGCTCAATACTTATTTTCATATATCTGTAATCATGTTTATTCCATTAACGATAAACCAGCGCCGCGAGGGGCTGCCCAATGTGCTCATCGCCGGCGACACGGCGGGCATATTTTACATGCTCAGCCACCTGACCGCCTTAGAGCTGAACGTTTTCCTGGCCGACACGGGCATCCGCAGGCCCCTCCGGGAATTCCCCTGCCATAGGGCGGAGTCGAAGGACCGGGCTAACGTGTACTACGACTTCTTCGACGGCAGGATCGGCGCCGGCGTCGTGCGCCGGATGGACGTGGCGCTGACCACGTCGTGCGACCTGAAACGCTGGACGCGGAGCTTCCAGGTGCCGGCCGTCCACTTGTGGCAGGACGCGTCGGGCACCTGGCTGGAGTTCGAGGGCGTCGATATGTGCCTTGAGAAAGGCTCTATCGGCGGCTTACTGGCCCAATTCTCCGTGGCCCGCGCGCGATACGTGCATTCCTCGTCCCGGGCCCTCCTCGATAAAGAGGGTGAGCTTCATGCCTTCCCCTCGGTGGAGAAGTGGGAGTGTAAGAAGCTGGCGCCCGAGGAGTCCACCTTCAGCGCCTGGGACTGCGCCGGCGACATGTTGAAAAACGGCGAATCGCTCATGCTGGACGAAGTGGTCGTGGCGCGGGACGAGGACAGGAGGCTCATCGAGCTGGGCGTGCCCGAGCTAGACGTGGTCGATATCCAGAGCAACGGTATGACGAGGCACGTAGAGCTAACCGGTGACCTGGCGAGGGTATTCGACGGGCTGTTCTAGAAGAAATTAAAGAGCATGAAGCAGAAGTATTGTTTGGCAGTCGAGAAAAAAATGGATGGTTTGGCACCACGGCTTCTTTTACTGAGACTGAAGGGGGACTCCGCTTCGCTTCGCCCCCTCGTGGACCCCCGATTTCTCGATTGCCTGAAGGCAAACGGATAAGAAAAGGAACCATAGGCGATGCGACTCGAGCCTAAAAATGGCGTAAGGATCGGCGGTCGTCGAGGCGTTTTGGGCGAAGCCGCCATCAGGCGGTTCGAAGATGGCGGGGCAATGAGCGTTTTTCCCGTAGGGTAAAACGCTGCTTAGGGCTTGCGGAGGGAGCATGCCGCATCAGCGGCCATGCGACCGAGGGTGCAAGCCCGGCCCCGACATCGAAGAACCCAAAACGCCGAGTAGCCCGGCCTTATGGCCGGGCGTCGACCCGCCAGGAAGAAGCCCGTATATTTCTAGAAGGAGACCCGCCAGGAAGAAGCCCGTATATTTCTAGAAGGAGACCCGCCAGGAAGAAGCCCGTATATTTCTAGAAGGAGACCCGCCAGGAAGAAGCCCGTATATTTCTAGAAGGAGACCCGCCAGGAAAAACCCTAACAGACCACCATTAACTACTGGACCTAGTTGGAGTTGATCAGATCCACCAATCTATCCAGGACCATATCCACGCCCTGCCCGGTCCGGGCCGATATGGGGAAAACCTCGCCGAAGCCGCTGGCATCGACCTTCACCTTTTCCAGCGACGCTCCGGGCATGTCCTGCTTATTGGCCAGCACCACGCAGGGGATGTACCGCGTCCGCATCTCGGAAAGGATTTTCTTCTCGAAGTCCGTCATGCCCCGGGTGGAGTCGACCACGACAACGCCGGCATGCAGGCCGAAGGAGACCACCTCCCGGGCGACGTCGAACCTCTCCTGGCCCGGCGTGCCGTACACGTACAGCTTGAAGCCACGATGATCCCGGACGGCAAGGTCGAAGGCGACCGTGGTGGACCCGTTGCCGCTCTTGACCTCGGTAGAAATAGGGTCGGGGTTAATGCACCGGATGAAGGAAGTCTTGCCTGAATGATAAGAGCCGAAGGCGACTATCTTGATGCGGTAGTCGTTGTCCCGGGCATTGGCCCTGTGCCCAACATTCTCGAACATCGGAGATATCCTAAGCCCATATGCAATTTCGAAAACATAAGCGTTTCCGTTAACGGCTCGCCAACAAATAGATATACTAAACCCGAGCTATTTATGGCACATGAGCCACTCGAGCGGGATCGGAACGTCGGAGCTGATCGACCTTCTGCTGTCGTTTGTAGTGCTGACCATCGCCTTCTCCATGGTGGGCGGGGGCCTGGGCGCCCTCCGTGCCGATAGCCTGATCGTGGTCGGCATAGCCGTGGGTACCGGGTTCCTGCTCCATGAGCTCGCCCACAAGTTCGTCGCCCAGCATTATGGCTACCGTGCCGAGTACAAGGCCAGCATGTTCGGCCTGATACTGACCGTGGTCATGGCGCTGACGATCGGGATCGTTTTCGCGGCCCCGGGGGCCGTCGTGATCAGGAAGCCCCAATATTCGACATCCAGGTCGACGTACTCGTACGACGAGAGCGACGACGCCTACTGGGACCGGCTTGAGAGAAAAATGGGGAGCGAGGACCTCTGGATATCGCTGGCCGGCCCGATGACCAACATCATACTGACGGCGTTCTTCTTCGCCCTGCTGATGAGCGGCCTGCTGGGCAGCATGCTTTTGATAGATGCGGCATACGTGGCGCTCAGGATCAACCTGATGCTGGCCGCGTTTAACCTGATACCCATAGACCCGCTGGACGGCGGTAAGGTCTTCCGGGGTAACCCCCTGGTCTGGGTAGTCGTGGGGGTGCCTACGATCTTAATAGCGTTAGCGGTACTGTTCCTTGGCGTCGGGATATTCTGAGCTTTTTAAAAACGAGGGCTCGCTAATACTATATGAACTTCGCAAGCAACAGGCTTATCTCGAAGAGCAGGACGAGGACGGCGCCCACGATGAGCTGGGACAGCATCGTGGGGTCCGGCGATATGAGGACGGCGAAGCCAGCCAGAAGGCCGTAGGCGACGAGCCGGCCGTCGGCCAGCGTTTTTCTTTTTACTAAACCCATCTTTATGGCCATGAGGACTACGAGCGGCACCTGGAAGACGACTCCGAAGCCGAGCATGAGGTTCGTGACTATGTTGAAGGTCTGGCCTATGGATAGCTCGGGCGCGACCAGGGAACCCTCGTAGCCGAAGACGAGGCTGAAGAACAGGGGCATGGTGACCAGGTACGCCAACGCCGCACCCAGCACGAATAATGCCAGTGAGAAGGGGAAGACGGCCAGGACGAAGCGCTTTTCGTGCCGGTAAAGGCCGGGGGCGGCGAACCGGAATGCCTCGTATACGAGTAAAGGAAAGCCGATGGTGACGGCGACCAGGAACGAGACAATGATGCGCACCTTGAAGAGCTCGAGGGGCTCGTAGGCGGTGAGGATGGCGGTGGCTGGCACGACGTGCTTTATCATTAGGTCGACAAGCGCGCCGGAGAAGGGAAAGGTGACGGCCATTATGACGATGGTTACCGCCAGGACGACGACCACGCGGTCCCTCAGCTCTCGCAGGTGCTCGGAGAGGGGCATTTCTTTGTCGTGGGGCGGGAGCGACGTTTCGGGCATGGCTAAGAGGAATAGGGGGCGGATTATAAAAAACTTTGTCGGGGCTTATTTAAGCAGGAGCCGCCCCGCCGCGCAGGCGAGTATGACGACGCCCGCCGTGAACGCCAGCAGAGGGTTCCTCAGCAGGTCGACGCTGCCCGTGGCGAGCAGGGCGCCGACCGCTAAAAGAGAGAGGCCGACGATCAATCCCGTCACATCGAGCATGGAGACCTTCTGGGCGTTCGGCGCCCGCCTTTTCTCCTTAAGCGTCGCCTCCAGCGCCGCTATCCTGCCCTCTAAAGATAGGTCCCGCCGGCGCTCGCCGGGCACGAACTCGGTGTCGTCGGATGCGGCAGCTTCCCCCGATGAGAAGCGCATCTCCAGGGCGCTCACCCTGCCAGAGAGCCCCCTGGTCTTTTGCTCCAGCGACATGACCCGCCCCATGGTATCCGGCTCAATGCTTTTATTCGAAATATCCATGAATGACCACCAATGTTTTCATATGGCTGAAAATGTTGCAGCCATATGAAAATAAGTCGTAAACTATAAGTATTTTACCGTAATATGAAAAAAAGTATGCTAGACGATGATGGCGTGGACTTCCTGGGCATGAGGCTGGCCGTCGTCCTAATCGCGGCCGCCCTGCTGCTCTCCCTGGCAGCCGTATACGTCAACGACTGTACGGATAGGGCCTCCCGGGAGAGGGCGAGGCAGGAGGCCGGGCGCATCGCCTCCCTCGCGCAGGCCGAGTATGCCTCGGGGTGCCCGGGCACCGGAAGCACGGCATCCATGGCCGTGACCATACCTCGCAGCGTCAGGCGCGTGGCCTTCGGAACGGACGACGCCCGCACGTACTTCATAGAGTTCCAGGACGGCTCGCGGGAGGTACACGCGGCCGAATGCCGTTTCTCCCCCGCCACGCTGTATCCTGGATACCATCGGCTCGAGCTGGAGGCCGCGGCAGGCGATGGCGGGTACGCCGTCTCGCTGCGGGAGGCGTAATATGCTTGACGAGAGGGGGGTCGACTATGGCGCCCTCACCGGGGTCGGGCTGGTCATCGCATCCGCCGTGGTACTGCTGTTCATCTTTTCCCTGCTCAGGTCGTCTGCGCCCGCGAACACGGCCATCGCCCTCGAGGCGGCGGCCTCGGAGGTGTGCGGCGACGTCGAGACCGTGGCCTCCATGGCCATACCCTACCGGGCCGAGCGCTACTACGGCTTCGACGGCATCAACGTGTCAGTCAGCGCCGACCGCGTGACCGCCTCTGCCGGAAGTGACGTGTTCTCCAGGCCTCTCGTGAGCCAGGTCGTGCCCGGGGAATACGAGGAGGACGGTTTTATATTATGGAACGGCACGGCCGGGATGCGCGAGCGCCTCAACGCCTCCTTTAACGCCACCGGGACGAAGGAGCGCCCGATCGACGATAATAGGTCAGGGGAGCTCCGGCGGTTAATGGAAGGGGCGAGCCGGAGCACGCTGCTGCGCCCGATCGAAGTGCGGGCCGGGAAGCCCCTGACCATTGAAAAAACGTTCGTGTACACGTATAATGGATCGACCCATGCTATGGAGGCCAGGCCGTATGTGCTCGTTTATCGGGGATGACCGGGCGGCGACGGAGCCGTATACCGACCTGCCGGCGCTGGGCATCGTGGCGGTCGGCCTCATCATCTTTTCATTTTTAATGCTATCCGCCTACTCGTCCTACGCCTCGTCCGCCTATTACGCGGGCGTCAAGGAGGACCTGAGGAACATGGCCCGCATGGCCGCATGCGACCCGTCGATTTGCGATGGCGCTGGCACGCTGGACGCCCACAAGCTGGATAACGCATCTAATAATGGCTTCGATCACGGATATCCGGGCTCCGCCGTACAGGTAACGGTTGAGGCACCGGGGTATCAGTGGCGCCTGGGCAGGAGCTCCCGCGGCAGGTCGGCGAGCTACGCGCTGCCCGTCTCGATCGGGCTGAACGATGCGAGGTGCATGCCAGGCACCCTTACGGTCACCATGTGGGAGCGGACATGAAGGACGCGGGATACTCGACGATCATCGACGCGATAATCTTTTTAGCGATGGTCTCGGCCTGCGCCCTCATCCTGGGCTCGGCCATCCAGGGCGGGGAGCGCCAGAGCGCCGTAAGCGACTCGAGCCTCAGGGCAAAGGCCTCGTCGACCCTGGCCTCCATGGAAAGGGTGAAGATCGACTACTTCGAGTACAGGGTCCTGGGCGATAAGGCGGACGCCCTGGCTGAGAAGTGCGGCATCGACCCCGGGGCCTGGCTGTTCAGGGACACTGCGAAGGCGGTCCTCGGGAGGGGAAACAGGCATAAGTCGGTCATGGAGATCGCCGCCGAGGCCGCGGCCTGCCAGTTCGACCTGCGCTACGGGGATGACGCCTTAAGGCTGAACCTGCTCACGGGGGATTATCGTGACAGGGCGCGGGCGACGGTGGACGGCTACCTGAAGGAGAGGCTGGACAGCCGCTATGCATACCGCTTCTCGCTACGCTGGGTGCCATTCGCGGACGTGCCCTTCGAGGGCTCTGTGTCGTGCGGCGGCCCCGCACCGCCGGGCGCGGCCTCCGTCTCCACATACGTGACGCTGCCCTACCGGACGAACTTGACGGAGAAGCGAGTTGAAGAGGCGATAGCTCCGGACCTGGCGGACATCGAGGGCGCCACCACCGAGTACAGGGCGGGCGGCCCGGACGTGGTATTTAGAGAGCGCGTCAGGGCGTCGCTGGGCCGCTGCCTGGTGAACGCCAGCCGCCCCATGGTGGGCGAGGTGCTGGGCAACACGCTCTACGAGGTCCTCCCGGCAAACGACGTGGGCAACCCCCTCTCGATGCTCGCCGCCTTCTCGGACGATGACCGCATAACCGCCGACCCGCTGCTGGCCGACACGAGTTTCGACGTGGAGGATGAGCTGTGCAGCATGATCGTGCTCTACAATGGCGAGTCCCTGGACAGGCTGGCCGACGAGGTCGTGGACGGCATAAAAGAAGGCACGATGGGGCCAGGGGACGAGGAGGCGCTCATCATCCGCTGGATGAGCTCGAGGTATAACCCGTCACGGGCACGGGCCACGCTGAGCGTGTGGGTGAGGGCGGATGCTTAAGGACGATAGCGCCAGGGTCCCCTTCGCCGTCATAGGCATCATTATGATCATCATATCGACCGTGACCGCCGCCTATTTACTGCGGATGGAGTCGGCCGGCGTATCGAACGCCATCGCCGACGAGAGGGAGGGGGAGCTGAACGATGCCCTGGCCTGTGCCAGGGCAGATATCGATAACGCCCTCAACGTGGCGTGCATCTACGCCGAGGAGGAGGTGGGCGAGAACCCCGTCGTCAACGCATCCGGGGGTAAAAGCCCCGCCGAGGCCAACATGGCCCGGCTGAAGCGCATGGCATACAGGAACCTTTCCCAGTACCTCTCGGCTAATTACCAGGGAGGCTTCGTCTACGGCGATTACGTGGTCGACGCCAGCCCGGACGGGGACGTCGCACTGGAGCCGCTCACTATGAACATAACGCGCACTGTATTCCACCCCGTCCTCCAGTGCGAGGATAAATACGCCGCCTACTACGTTGCCTCCGTGCCGGTCAGGCTGCGGGTCACGAGGCCGGGCAGCACGCTAGACTACGCCGAGCCGTACGTGGCCAGGACGCTGGTCACTTCCCGGTACCCGCTGCTGAAAGAGCTGACGGACGAGTACGAGGCCCGCCTCAACGGCACCGTAATGTTCACCGACCTGACGGCCGCCTCCTTCGCCTATACGTGGGCCAGGGGGTATTGCCAGTACTTCACGGGCGAGCCGGCGAACATCGTGGATAACGGCGACCTTTCCCTCATGACTAACGCCGCGTCGTTACTGGAGCAGGGGTGCGTCTACAACTCGGTGGACCCCGTCAGCCTGGCGTCCCTCGTGAAGCACACCTACGATAATTCCCGCCCCACGAAGGACGTGCTGAACCACAATAGCCTCTCCTACATCAACCAGTATAACTTTAGCAATACGTCCAGGCAAAACCTGCCCTCCGACCGGGCGCCCGAGGAATACCGGTTTGACGCCGACGACATAGTCGATAAGGAGCTCAGGGCAGCCATCGCCGACCCGGTGAGCAGGTACAGCGTGGACAGGGCCTACGGTTGCCGTGTGCACATCACTATAAAAAGGAGGGCCGTGTCGGAATATTACAATGATACGGGCAGCGTGTGCAAGGAATCCTATCCTCTAGCGTCTAACGAGAATGGCACCGGCCCGTTCTTCAGGGAGGTCTGGAAGATATGGGCGAACGGCAGCGCGGGCGGCGGCGGGACGGAGATGGTGACGGTAGACTACGTCATGGAGAAGTGCTCGCTGCTGAACGGCTACAATGACGTGCTTGCGCCCCTCAAGGAGGCGGACTTCGCCTCGGGGGGCCGCACGTACGCGGACTCCAACCTCGCCAGGGCCGTGGACGCCTATAACGAGGCCGTGCCCATGCGCGACGTACTCTTCGACGAGCTCTCGTACCCGGACGGGTTTTCCGGGCGTGCCGCGGAGGTGACGTGCGAGCATAACGAGTGGGTGGAGAACGCCTCCGTATCAGAGCTGAAGGGCCTGGCGTCCAGGGTCAAGTCGGACGTGGCCGTCACGCTGAGGCCAGCCGACTACGGGTCCTACGACGACATGATGGACGCCGCCTACGATAAAATGAGGGAGCAGTTCAGGCAAAATTATACAGGGTACCTTGCAGAGCCCGCTTACCGGGACGACGGCGTGTTCAAGACATGCGGCGCTAAGTACGCCTTTTATAAGCGGAGGTCCTTCCTGGATGACATCGATAGAGCGCTGAACGCCTCGGCCAACGCCTCGGAAGAGGTCGATAAAAGGATAGACGAGCGGCTTAAGGACTGTTCCGGGCCCATGAACTCTTCCACGGTCAAGGACAACGCCCGTGCCTCGAAAAGCCTCCTGGACGACACGAAGATGTTCATACCCTTCGGCCTCAACATGACCCTAAAAGGCCTTGATAAGGACGACCCCTATAAGTGGGAGGAAGACGTGGCGCTGGCCATAGACCAGAGGCCCAACTACCTTGGCGTGGAGGAGTACACGGACCCCGAGACCGGCTACCGGGTGAGGCCCCTTAAGGTCAGGAACGTGTGCCTGTTCGCCCTGCCCACGGACTTCGTGGACTCCTCCGGGGCCACGGGCGCGGTACTGGACGGCATCGACGCCATCTCCGGGACGGCCTACAGGCTGGCGAACGACACGGTGACGGCTGAGACATCACAGGTCACGAAAAACGTGTCGGAGCAGGCGAGGCAGGCCATAAAGGACGAGATAAACGACGCCCTGGTGCATGACGATGACCTGCAGGGACAGGTCACGAGGGACGATGTCGAAAGCTCCGTGGATAACGCTTTTAACGGCCGCACGCCGGAGCAGTCGGTCAGTGATATGAAGAACGGCACCCTGCAGCGGGAGATCGCGAGGGACCTGGCGCAGAAGGCCAAAGGTAATGCCGAACGTGAGCTGGCAAAGAAGGCCGACCAGTACGTGGACTCCTATGGCGACTACATAGAGGGTAAGGCCGAAGAGGCCATCCTGGGCGCGGAGGAGAAGGCGCTCTCTTACGTCATAAACGCGCTAAAGGACGGCATCAAGCGGGCCTTCGAGGACTTCATGGCGGCAGCGGCGGACAAGGCCGAGGACGTCGCCGTCAGCGCAGCATTAAAGCGCATCCCGACGGGCCTGCCTTTATTGCCTCCCTACGGGTGGTGGGCCACGATGAACGTGTGGTACATAGAGGTCATCGGCGAGATACCCTACCTGGCCGTCTACGACACCGACAACGAGCCGGTACCCGACGCCATCCTGGGACAGCGGGCCACCGTCTACGTGCGCCGCCCCATGCTGGACATCCGGGACGGCGGGGAGACATTTGGCAATAACGAGCCTATCCGGTTCCACCAGCAGACGTGCACCTTCATCATCGTGCCGCCCGGGGAGCAGGGGATCGGCGATAAGCTGGGCGGATGGGAGGAGAAGAGCCCGGGGTTTGACGAGGTGGCCGCCCCATGAAAATGGCTATAATGGCTATCTTGCTTTTAGCGCTCGTCTCGTTCGCCTCGGGCGACGCCTCGGCCCGGCACGTCATCAAGGCGTATTTCAACGGGCAGGAGGCGACAGTCACCGGCGCTAAATTGAAGATCGGCGAGCCGTTCACCGTTGACTTGTATGTTACGCCGGACAGGCATACGACCGTCGCAGCGCTACTCCGGGAGCCTGGCGGGGGCGAGGACGCTTACGCCCTCATCTCGGGCGACCCCAAGGGCATCGTCACCCGAAAGAAGGGGGGCCCGAATGATACGGCGCACTTCCAGTGGATACTTGCCCCCACGGAGGCGTGGGCCGGCGGGACCGCCCCCCTGAACATCCAGTATGACGTGTGGGGCGAGACCATGGACGGCGACGTGCAGGGCTATTTCACCGTCGTAGAAGCGTACGTATCCCCCGAGCGATACCGGCCGCCCCCGCCTGCGGGCGGCTTCTCGACGGCATTCTCGATGATGGCCGCGCTAGCCCTTGCCGCGCGCCACCGCATACCTCGTATCACGAAGCCTTTATATCCTGAGTAAATGCTATTACCATCCCATGCTCTCAAAATTATTCGGGCAATTAAAAACAAAAAAGACGATACAATTCAGGGACTGGTACAGCAACGCCAGGCTTGCCCAGTCGGGCGCCGGCTGCTGGATAAGCTACACCCGCTGAGACTTTTTTAAATGAAAAGAAGGGCAGGCTAGCCCTTCCTGTTCAAAACAAGATACATGCCTACGAGGCACAGCAGGCCGATGGCCAGCGCTGCCAGGAGGGGCACGGTCACCACGTTCGACGCCGGCACGGCGGGAGGCGCCTCTGACACGGAAACCGTGGGCTGTAGGGGCATCCCATCGCCGGATGACAGCACGATGGGCAGCGTCACGTCGCGCGCCTGGCCTTCCATGCCGTTACCCATGAGCACGTCCGGGTAGTAAAGGGGCCCGGGCTCGGACCAGGCGGCCTGCCTAACGCCGTTCTCGCCGGCGTATTCCACCATCGCCTTGACGTCCTTTTTCGCCTGGATGACCTTGCCGTCGTCCGTCGTCGGCGAGACGCCGTAGAACTCGTAATTGCCATTGGCGTCGGTGACGATCATCAGGGGCTTCGAGTCGGCGCCCCTCATCGGTATGAAAGTCGTTCCATTATCGGCCGCCTGGTAGAGCGCCACTGTGACGCCCGCTAAAGGTTTACCGCCTTTCTCGGTCACGGTGCCGCTGACCCTGTTCTCATGGTGGGAGGGCAAAGCGGTCGGATCGGGGCTGGAAGAGGGCGCATCCAGGGGCAGCAAGATGCGCGTCTCGAGCACCTCAGAGACGTCGTTGTTGGGCTGGATAGTCACATGCTTGCGGGCCGATTCGTATACGACGCCGTTCTCCCGGTGCTGGGCGTAAAGCATGTAGGAGCCGGGGGAAGCGTAAAATATATAGCTCCCCTTGCCGTCCGTCCTCTCGGCGAACTCGTAGTACTTGACGTTGCTGTCAAGGCTCATCAGATAAACGACGCCATCTATGTACCTGCCATTTTGTGAAGTATCAGTCTGTATGGCCCCGTATACGTAGCCATACGTGAGCGGGGGATATGCGGGGAACTTGGTCTCGCTGCTATTGACGAACTGCATGCCCTTCGAAGGATACCATCGCGTATAGTAAGATGGTATATCGTAGGTCTTCCCGTCTTTTGTGAGGTTGACCCGCACGGTGACCGTATCGGCGTCCGAAAGGACGTTGATGAAATCGTAGTTGCCGTTCTCTGTGGTCCGCATGATCCCGATTATCTTATAATTGAAATCGATCAGCGTCACGTTGGCGCCCTGCACCGGGTTACCGTACCGGTCGATGACCTGGCCCGAGAGGGAGAAGGGCGAGCCCGACGCCAAGGCCGGTACGGCGCAAGCCAGGAGCACGGCCGCGCAAATGCCTATGTTAAATAGTCGCATAAGCTATCACAAAGAGTTCAACAGAACGGGCCTATATATAGGTTATATCATGATCGGATAATGCCGCTCAACGCCCGAGGTCGTAGAGGTATTTTATCTTCGAGCTGTGCTCGATTATGGCCGTCGTATTAAAGCAATCCTTGAGGTCGGGCCCGGCGGCGAACGAGCCGTGGCCGCGGTTCACCGCTCCCTTGACATTCCCCGATGAGAAGACGCGGCTCAGGTTATCGTAAAGCTCCTTCGAGCCCGATTCGCCGTCCACGATGGGTATGGTCCCCAAGAAAGGGAGCCCTTCGCTGTCGACCGGCCTGATCTCATCCCCGCACAGCAGGGACTCCACGACGGCGAACGGCGGGTGGGCGTGGATGATGGCCCGGGCGCCCGAGGCCAGGTATATGGCCCGGTGGCTTGGGGTCTCCGACGATGCTTCCCTGTCGGCGGCGGACGGCGCGAGCCCCACCTCGATAACGTCCTCATCTCGTATGGAGTCAAGCATGGCGCCGGTCCTCTTGATCAAGAACCCGCGCTCCGTGCGCACGCTGATGTTGCCGAACCGCGAGCTGACCATCCCGCTATCGGCTAACTTTTTACCCCAGTATGCGATCTCCCGCCACATCACATCTCCCGGTTATCACATCCATATTATTAAGTCTATGGATGGACACATAGAGAATGGAGTCCATCCCGGATCTCCACCGGAAACGGGGGGGAGCGGCCGCATGGTATCACACTTAAAAGCCTGGGAAAACGAGTATACGCGCTCGATCTGGAGGGGCCCGTACAGCATAGAGCCCGTGAAGGCGCTCCTGGATAAGGGAGCCCGGGTGCTCGAAGTAGGCTGCGGGAGCGGCAAGATGCTCGCCCCCATTGCGAGGGCCGGGTTCGACGTCCTGGGCGTTGACATATGCCGGGGGCCGCTGCTCGCCCTGGCCGGCCACGTGACCGTACAGGGGGACGCGAGGAACCTCCCCTTCAAGGACCACGTTTTTAACGGCGCCGTCTGCTATGACGTGCTACAGCACCTTTTAGAGGGCGAGCGCAGCGCGGCCGTCCGGGAGGTGAGGCGGGTGCTGGCCCCCGGCGGTTTGTTTTTTATTCAGGTGTTCGGCCAGAAGGACATGCGGTACGGGGGCACGCTGGTGGAGCCCGACACCTTCAGGCGGCACACGGGCATCATATACCACTATTTCACCGAGGAGGAAGTGAGGTCGATGCTCTCCGGTTTCAAGCTGCTGCGGGTGGACAGTTCCCTTTCCCTCAAGACTTTTCACGGCGAGAAGTTCACCCGCCACAAGATCGCCGCCGTGGCGCAAAAATAGGGGAGACCAAAAAGGTAAAATAACATCGTATGCTTATTGGCTATCAGGGGATGCCGGATAGAAATAGTGGCGAGGCAGTTGTTTTTCCATATCATGGCCCGTCCGGGTTTCCATCCGCCCGTAATTGTATTGCAACCATTAGTTGACTATATTATATGATTTATATTAACGGCACGATGGGTCGGCCGTCAGGATATAATTTAAATATAGGGTAAGCAAATGGTATTTAGCTGAGGGTTGAGTGGAAAAATGGACATCGCTGATAGCTTATATGGTTTTTTTGGCACAAGCGACCCCGCGACCTTATTGCTGGACCTGCTGGTAGCGGTCGTGCTCGCCGTCTCCATCGTTTACCTCGCCCTGGAGCTATACCGGATCTATGGCGAGTATACCGGGAAAGAGGCGCCGGCCCCAGAGGCCCCGCCGCCAATGGAGGTCATGAAGGCGCCGGCCCCAGAGGCCCCGAAGGCGGCGGTGCCGGCCATCGACGTGGTCAAAGGCTCGCTGTCGGAGAGCATGATGACCCTCACCCAGAAGTACCGGCTTGAGTCGCTCACCGTGGCCTCCCAGGACGGCCTGGTCATCGCCTCCACGGGCAAGGTGCCGGATCAGGACGCCGCCGTGTACTCGGGCCTTTTCCAGGAGCTATACAAGGTAAAGCACGAGCCCTATTATTACGTCGAGTCCAAGGAAGTGAGCCTTTACTCCGTGGAGGGCGGCGCCCAGAACGTCATAGGCGTGGCCCACAAGAAGGGCGCCCTGGCCCCGGACGAGGTCAAGGCCATCCGCGAGGACACCAGGAAGGTCATCGACCGGTTCGCCGCCGGCGGCCGTAAATAATTAATAAATGGAAAAGTTATTAACTTTTAACCATGGAATTGTTCTCCGATGATTGCGCCCATAGACACGGTCACTTTCGACGTCTGGAACACCCTGCTCGTGCACGATTTCTACGATGACCGGGTGAAGCACGCCCGCATCGGCCGCATCGGGAGGGCGCTCGCGGGCGCCGGCCTCAGCGTCAGTAACGATGACCTTGTGAAGGCCTACGAGTACACCGAGGCGAGGCTTGCAAGCCTGTGGAGGCGGGAGAGGGACGTCGGCCTGGAGGGCCACGTCGCCATGTTCCTGGAAGGCCTGGGGCTTGAGGCTTCCGACCGCAATAAGGATATCATCCGGGAGCCCTACTCGCGCGCCCTGCTGGACTTCGAGCCCGCCCTCGTGGAGGGCGCCGGGGAAGCGCTCGCCCGCCTTAAAGAGAAGGGCTACAGGATCGGGCTCATATCGAACACGGGCAGGACTCCCGGCGAAACGATAAAGCTCGTGCTGGAGGGCCACGGGATTTTAAAATATTTTAGCTCCACAATATTCTCCAACGAGGTCGGATACGTCAAGCCCTGCCGGAGGATCTTCGAGCGGGCGCTCGAAAGCCTGGGCTCGAGCGCCCAAAGTACCGCCCACGTGGGCGACAGCATGCTCCTGGACGTCTATGGCTCCCGGAAGGCGGGCATGAGGCCCGTCCTTTTCAATAAATATTCCGAGCGTTTCGAGCAATACGCCTCCCGGTATTATGAGGCCGGCGGCCGCCGGGGGACGCCGGACGTGACGGTTGAGCGTTTAGCGGACGTGGAAGCGGCCCTCGAGAAGCTGGACGGCATCGGGAAAGTAGATATATGATTTTATGTCGTATATGGTTTCAATGGCTCCGATGGACATTGACCTGCGCTCCACCATGGACATCCAGATCACTGCGCTCGAGTGGATGCCCCGGGACGGCAAGTACGTCCGCTACTATCCCGGCGCCCGTCGTGACGTTTACCTTGAGCAGCTTCCCGACGGCTCGCTCAGGGTGACGCCGCCCGAGTTCAATGAAGAGGCGATGTCCATTTTCGATTACCCGCTGGACGAGGTCTATCGCGGCAATAATGAGATCCTGCTGAAGCTACAGGAGTTTTATAGGCGCTGCTGGGTCCTGAAGCTGCAGGACCCGTACATTTCTTTGATAATCACTATTTTAACGCAGAACAAGACGGCGGACAGCGCCCGGAAGACTTTTTATCGGCTACAGCACCGCTACGGGGGCATCGACGTGCACAAGATGGCGGGCGCCGATGAGGAGGAGTTGGAGGAGCTGATCAGATTTTCGGGGCCGTATAAGGCCGCCTACATCATCCAGTGCTCCCGGCAAATCATCGAAAGGTGGGGTGGTGGCAGCCTGGAGTGGCTGAGAGACGTGCCGACGTCCGAGGCCCGGGAAGCGTTGTTGAGCCTGCATGGCGTGGGCCCCAAGACCGCCGACTGCGTCCTTCTTTTTTCGCTGGGCCACAGCGTGGTCCCGGTGGACACGCACATCTGCCGCGTGTCGCAGAGGCTGGGCTTAAGCCTGTCTCAGGGCGACTCGGAGGCCGCTAAGAGGAAGGTCAAGGAGGACCTGGAGAAAAAGATTAAGCTGCCCGGGATGGCCCACCTGCTCATCATTAACCTGGGGAGGGACTTCTGCAGGGCGCTGGCGCCGCAGCACCACGCCTGTCCGGTAGATGCCCTGTGCCCCAAGCGGGGGGTGGTCAGGCCTGAGCGGCTCCTGTGACTTCGGCCTCATCGCCCACGGGCCCGAGGCCGTGTATTCGGGCGAGGCCGGGCTTACCATGGCATTTCTGGGGTCTAAAGGGGACGTGCGCGCATACGCCGCAGGCACCATGTGCAGGACAGCAATAATCGACATGGGGCTTGAGAATGTCATCGATATTACCCGCTGCGACCTGCCGAGCCGGACCCTGTCGGCGATACCGTGCGCCGTCCCTGTCATGGTGAATAATGGGAAGTCCGTCGAATCGGGCCTGGCCTTCGGAGACATCGTCGTCCGAAGGGCAAAAAGGACGACCGTACATGTGGAGCGGGCTTCCGAAAAGGACGGCGTGGTCGTGCTATGGGAGTTCGAGCCCAACGAGTCCGCGTCCACGCTGGCACGGGCGCTGTCCGCGCACTTTAATCTGCCATTGAAGTGCCTCCGCCCCTCCGCAGGGCAGGAGGATGGCGAATGCCACACGGTGAGGTGCGCCTGCCAGGGCGAGCCCCTCTTCGTCAACGGCGTCTTCATCGGCACGGTCGAGGGCCCGGAAGTCAAAGCACATTTCAAAGACGGCCGGATCGCCAGGCTGGAGGGCGTTTCCGTGAAGGAGGCCGGCCTGGCCAGGCTGGGCGGCCTCAACGTCGGGGAGGCGAAGTTCAAGTCGGGCTACATCCGCCATAAGGCGGCGCCGGCACGCGCCCCGCCGGTCAGGTACGGTAAGGGAGCGATGGCCGTCATCGACCACATCGCGTTCAGCTCGCTGGACAGCGTCGGGGACGACACGGTCTGCGCCCTCACCGTGGGGGACGACACGACGGAGGTGGCCGGAGACGTGCTCGCCCGCCGGGGCATCCGCATCATTGGCATCACCGACGGCGACCGGGACGGCATATTGTTCGGCCCGCAAAAGGCAGAGGGCTCTGTCATCCTCAAGGTCCGCGGCACGACCGACGACGAGGCCGGGGCCGTGCTGGCGAAAACGATCAAAGGAACGGACACCTTCGAGGGCTTCTTGCAGAGGGTGAAGGACGGGCTCGGGCGAATAGGAGTAACGTACGAGGCGTGCCCGTGATCGCGGGCATCGACGAGGCGGGACGGGGGCCGGTCATCGGGCCCATGGTGGTGTGCGGAGTGGCCGTGAGCCGCAAGCACGTTAAGAAGATCAACGGGATGGGCCTGAAGGACTCCAAGCTGCTGACGCCCAAAAAGAGGGAGGAGTTCGCCGAAAAGATAAAGGAGGCCTGCGAGTACGAGCTCGTCGTGGTGGGGCCGGAGCAGATCGACTCCCGGGTCCCCGGCCTGAACGAGCTAGAGGCGGAGTGCTTCTCGGACCTTTTGAAGGCCCTGAGGCCGAAGATCGCGTACCTCGACGCCTGCGACGTTAACGCGGAGAGGTTCGGCCATAACGTCAAGGGGCGCCTGGACTTCGAGGTCGAGGTCGTGTCGAGGCACAACGCGGACCGGGACATCCCAATCGTGTCGGCCGCCTCCATCCTGGCCAAGGTCCACCGGGACGCTTTGGTAAAGGAAATCTCCGACTCCATCGGGGAAAACGTGGGGAGCGGGTACTCGCACGACCAGGTGACCATCGATTTCCTCAAGAGCTATTATAATAAGAATAAATGCATGCCGCCGTTCGTCCGGAAGTCGTGGAAGACGACGGCGGCCATAGTTAACGACTGCCTGCAGTCCCGGCTCACGAGGTTCCTCTAGCCAGGAACCGCTGCTTGGGGTCGTCGAGCTTCGACAACAGGAACACGTCGCCCGGCGAGTATGCGACCTCTTTATCGGTTTTAAGCTCGACCTCATAGTCGGCATTGGAGGCGGTCGACGACGCGCTGTTCATGCCGACGACCAGCGCCGGCGAGGACTGGAGCCCCACGTACAGGTGCACCTTATCGTTCACGCCGAACTCGCCCTTGAAGCGGGCCGTCCGGCACTTGAGCTTAAGCGTGTCGGCGACGGTCTCGGACTTTGATATCAGGAAGCCCCGGTCTAGGTCCTTGCTTTGAACGCCCTTGAGGGAAAGGCCCACGCGGTCCCCTGCCCTGGACTGCTTAACCTCGTTGTCCTGCATCTGGATGGAGCGTATCTCGGCCTCCTGCCTGAGGGGCCATATCATGAGCTTATCGTGGATGTTCACCATGCCCTGGAGCACGCAGCCCAGTATGACGCAGCCGATGCCGGTGACATTAAAATGATGATCGATGGGGATGCGCACGGGCTTATCTACTAAAGCCTCGTGCTCCTTTTTGAGAACGGCGTCCAGCTCGAAAAGCCTTTCTTTTAATTTATCGACGCCCTCGAAGGTCTTCGTCGATGTGGGAATGACCTCCCAGCCTTCCATGGCCGTGCCCTTCGTGAGCGCCTTGACCTTTTTCGTAAGCTCCTCCACAGCGTAGGGATTCGACTCGTCTGTCCTCGTTATCGTGATGATGCCATGCCTCGGCCTGAGCAGGTCCATTAAAATGAAGCATTCGCCGGCCCTGGCGTCCAGGCCCCCCGCGGCCACGCAGAACACGATCACGTCGGACATGTTGGCAGCGTTGACCAGGGGCTTCGGAGATTTCGGATAGCCGATGGGGTCGACGATGGTTAGGATGTTGTCCCCTTTGGTGAAGTTATAAAGGGTGATGTCGGATTCGGTGCCTTTTTTACCGAGCTTGGAGGCGAGCGTCGTCTTGCCGCTCTGCTCTCCGCCCACCATTGCTACGTTGACCATGTGAGTGACCTCAGTGTTTTTAAACGGCGGTTGAGGATATAGAATGAGAAAGGTGGCTTATATAAGTTACGTGAGGACGATGGCAATATTAAGCTATTTGACTAAAATGGCCTTGACCTCGGACGCCGTCCTTTCGATCTCGCTGATGGCCTTCGAGTAATCCGCTTTAGGCCCCACCAGGGCCACGACCAGCGACAGCGGGCCGGCGCCCACGGCTATGAGCTTCTTATCGCCGACCTCCATGACCACGCGCCGGGGGACCCCTAACCTTAGCTCGGACGTAGCCTCCTCGGCGGCGCCGAGCATGGCGGCGTACATGGGGGCGAATATCTTGTGCTCCTCCCCGGGCGGCATGTCTGCCGCCATGAGGTTGCCGTCCCGGGAAATGACCGCCGAGGCCTCTATGCCCGACCCCTTCAGCTTCGAGAGGGCGGCCTTCAGCCGTTCCGCCCTGTCCTGCGATAACGCCCCTTCGTCCTTAGACATTTCCATGCTGAGTACGTCTCAAAAGATTATTAAGCTATTCGGGCTTTGCCTACGCTTTGGGCTTTGCCTACGCTTTGGGCTTTGCCTACGCTTTGGGCTTTGCCTACGCTTTGGGCTTTGCCTACGCTTTGGGCTTTGCCTACGCTTTGGGCTTTGCCTACGCTTTGGGCTTTGCCTACGCTTTGGGCTTTGCCTTGAACGCGCGGGCCTCGCGCTCGCTCCCAGTCACGTTAATGTAGCTCTCCCCCAGCTTCTCCTTAACGTTTATCTTATCCGAGTAGCCGTAGGCAAAGTTATCGCCCCTCAGGATGATGGTCTTGCCCTTGAACCGGGGCTTCATGGCCTCCACCGCCTTCATGACGGTGCCGAAGTCGCCCGCCGGCAACGACAGGTCAAGGTAGTCGTCGCCCGTATTCAACGAACCTTCGATAAGCGCCCTGACCATCTGCGACTGCAGCTCCTTGTTCTGTTTGGATAGCTCCTTCCACTCGTTGAAGAACCTGGCGGCCGTCTTCGGGATGTCGTCATAGCCGACGCCCCAGAGGTCCGATACTTCTTTGAGGAGCCGGTCGTGGTGCTGCACCTCCTTCAACGCATTTTCCAGGGATTTGAACTCAAGCCTCACGACGCCGTCCTGGATGCGCTCCGAGGATAGCATCTTGATGAGGCCCACCTTGGCCGTGTTATCCACATGAATGCCGCCGCAGGCCTCCACGTCATAGCCGTCGATCTTTATGATCCTTAGTACTTTGCCGGGGACGGCGCCGCCCTGGTAGATGCGCATGGAGTACCGCCTCTCCGCCTCCGTACGGGAGAGCTCCTCGACGTGGACGGGCACGTTCCTCATGACTAAATCGTTGGCGACCCGTTCTATCTCCTGGAGCTGCCCGAAGCCGAGAGACTCGTAGTGGGTGATGTCCAGCCGGGCCTTCTCCGGCGTCTTCTCGGCCCCCGCCTGCCAAACGTGGTCTCCGAGGACCTTGCGGGCGGCGTAGTTGACGATGTGCGTGGAGGTGTGGTGCGCCGACAGTATCCTGCGCCTGTCTTTGTCCACCTCGCCAATGGCCCTCGTCGTGTCGGCCGGGAGGGGCGACTCCAGCACGTGGACGATGACGCCGTCCTGCTTGTAGACGTCCTTGACTTTTATGCCGTTCATGAACCCGGTGTCGCTCGCCTGGCCGCCGCCAAGCGGGTAGAACAGCGTCTCGTCTAAAACGACCTTCACGGGCGTTATAAGCTTAACCACGTTAGCCTCGAACTTGAACTCCTGGGGCCGCTCGTAGTAAAGCGGCCGGGTCTTCGGCAGCCCGGTGATCTCGCTGGCCTCCGCCCGGCGCTCCTGCCTGCGCTCGTGCCTGGCCTGCACCCGGGCGTAGAAATCCTCGGGTATCTCCAGGTCGGGCTTTGCCTCCTTGATCATCTCCGGGGCGATGCCCTGCGAGTCGTACAGCTCGACCAGCTTTTCCGGGGTGAAGGCCTCTCTGGACTTGACCATCCTCTTGATGATGTTCTGGCTCTTCTGTCTGGACTCCTCGTAGCGCTTTCGCTCCACGGCGATTATGTCGAACAGGCTGCCGTAGTCCTTCAGCTCCGTGTACCAGGAGCCGAACTCGCCGATGTGGCTCCTGAAGACGTCCTCGATGTCCAGGTCGAAGCCGTACTGGTCCATGAGCGTCCAGCACCTCCTCAATAGGTTCCTCAGGTTGTAGCCTCCGCCGACGTTGGACGGCAGCGCCCCGTCGTGGATGGCTACGAGCAGGCTCCGCGTGTGGTCCCCGATGGCGTACAACGCCCTATTCTTATACACGACGCCCTTCAGCTCGTCAAGGCCCATGTCAATCTGTTTAGCTATCTTGCTCCACTCGGAGTGGGCGTCCTCGATCTCGTCCACGTTGAGTATGCCCGCGTACCGGGCGAAGCGCGCCATGAACTCGCCGTCGGGCCTGTAGCCGGTCTTTTTATATAAGAACTCCATGGTCTCCGGGAAGGCGGCGTCGTAGGACATCGGCAGGCCCTGGCTGAACCAGGCCCACCTCTCCAGGCCGGCCCCCATGTCGATGACCTTCGTTTTTAACTCCCTGAAGCCATCAGGAAGCTGCTCGTACTGCATGTACACCTGGTTGCCCAGCTCCAGCCCCCGGGAAAAGTACTCGATGGACGGCCCGAAGTTGCCCCCGCCCGCCCACACGTCCTCGTGGAACACGATCTCGCCGGCCGGTATCCCCAGCCCCCTGGTCAAGAACTCCTGGATCTGGGCGATGCCCTCCTCCTTGAAGTAGACGTGCCTCTCGGGCGTGTTAAAAGTGTGCTGGCCCACCATGATGAAGCCCGTGTAGTGGCGGCCCGTTATGCCGACGTTGTCTATGTCGTTAAATCGTAAACAGAACTGGGGCTCCAGGACGGCCGGGGCGGGCGGCTCAAGCTCGCCGGAGACGACATACGGTTGGAAGTCGTTGATCCCAGCGGTGACGAAATATAGCTCCTCATACCAGCGGGCCACTACCGGGTAGCGCTCCAGCGGCACATAGCCCCACTGCTCGAACGTCCTGACATAAGCGTCCCAGGCCTCCTTGTAGGCGAACTTCTTACGCGTCAGCGTCTCGCCGATAAAGCGGTAGCCGCCGCTGCACTCGGCCTCGTCGCAAAAATCGCGCGCTGTCTGGCTCCAGAACCCGCGGCCGCACTTCTTACAAACGCGCCTCTCGTAGCCCAATGAGCGTAACGTTTTCACCGGATAGTACTTCTCGTAGTTCCTCGCGAACTCCGGCTTCATCATTTTTTTAATCTGCTTGTCGTCCATGGATATCTCGACCATCAAGGGATAATAAGAATGTCACGCACTACCCTTCGCCTTATGTTGTGGAGGGCGCATAAATTTATCGGTTTTTATACGTGGATGAAAAAGTTTATCGGGAAGCAGCATTAATCAAGTAACGGCCTCTTGAGGGGCCTATTCGGGGAAAACATGGATTCGGATACAGGCGGCGGCAAATCAAAGCTCGATTTTAGCGACATCATGTCGATGCTGGACGAGGGGGAGCAAAAGAAGCCCGAGCCGAAGGCGACTAAAAAGCCGGAAACGCCTAAAGACAATGCGTTCACCCAGAAGCTTTTAGCTGACATCGAGCGGAAGAACGCCGAGAACCTGAAGCTCAGCTCAGAGAACATGTCCCTCAAGTACGCCCTCAGCGAAAGAGACATGGAGATCAAAAAGCTGCGGGCGCAGGCCGATGGCCTCGGCGGGCAGGTGGAGAGCCTGAAGGCGCAGATAATAGGCCTCAACCAGCAGGTCGAGGACCTGAGCAAGTACGCGAACGATGCCCGCGCTAAGCTGGGCGAGATGGACGCGGACAGGGCGAAGCTCACGGCCCGCATAGTTAAGGCCGAGGAGGCGCCGCCCGAAGAGGAGGACCTGGCCTCTATTTTCAAGCGCATTTCTTCTAACGACGAGCCCTCCGACGGGACGGCCGCGGACAAGCTCCAGAAGAAGCAGAAGACCGCAAAGCTCTACGACCTGTGAGCGCCCGCATAAGATAATTTTATATGTACCGCCGTGATTAATTGTTCCCACATGAGCAAAGTCACCAAAGATTCGGTCCTGAAGAGGGCCGAAGACCTGGAAGTAAAATTCATCAAATTACAGTTCACCGACGTGTTCGGGACGACGAAGAACGTGGCCATCCCGGTGAAGCAGCTGGAAAAGGCCCTGGACGGCGACATCATGTTCGACGGCTCGTCCATCGAGGGCTTCGTAAGGATCGAGGAGTCCGACATGTACCTCAAGCCGGACATGGACACGTTCTCGCTCATACCGTGGCAGAGCGAGTACGGTAACGTGGCCCGCCTCATCTGCGACGTGTACAACCCCGACGGCACGCCGTTCGAGGGCTGCCCCCGGAACACCCTTAAAAAAGTGATCAAGGAGGCCGAGAGGATGGGGTTCACAATGAACGCTGGCCCGGAGGCGGAATTTTATTTATTCGAGCGGGACGAGGAGGACATGCCGACCACGCACTCCAAGGACCACGGCGGCTACTTCGACCTGTCGCCTGTTGATCTGGGCGACGAGGTCAGGAGGGCCATGGTCATGGCGCTCGAGGCCATGGGCTTCGAGATCGAGGCGTCGCACCACGAGGTCGGCGAGGGCCAGCACGAGATAGACTTCAAGTACGCCGGCGCCCTTACCACGGCGGACAACGTGGTCACCTTTAAGTTCGTCGTTAGGAAGATCGCCCGGGAGTACGGGCTGCACGCGACTTTCATGCCCAAGCCCATGTTCGGCAAGGCGGGGTCGGGCATGCACACCCACCAGTCGCTGTTTAAAAGTAAGAACGTGAACGCCTTCTACGACGAGGACGCCAAATACCAGCTTAGCAAGACGGCCCTGTATTATATAGGCGGCCTGCTGGCGCACGCCAGGGGCTACGCGGCCATCACGAACCCGCTGGTCAACTCGTACAAGCGGCTCGTGCCGGGATACGAGGCTCCCGTGTATATCGCGTGGTCGGAGAAGAACCGCTCCCCGCTCGTCCGCATCCCCGCCCGCAGGGGCCTGGGCACCCGGGCAGAGCTGCGCAACCCCGACCCGGCCTGTAACCCCTACCTGGCCCTGGCCGTCACGCTAAAGGCGGGCCTGGACGGCATCCGCAAAAAGACCGACCCCGGAGAGCCCGTCAACCTGAACATCTACCACCTCACCGATAAGCAGAAGCGCGACATGAACATCCGTAGCCTGCCCGCAAATTTAAACGAGGCGCTCGACGAGCTTGAGGCCGACGATGCCATCAAGGGCGCACTGGGCGGCCACACCTATGAGAACTTCATGACCGCCAAGCGCATCGAGTGGGACGAGTATAGGACCCAGGTGCACGAGTGGGAAGTCGACCGGTACCTGGGCGTCTACTAATTTTTTTAATATATCACCAGGTATCGCTCATCGAACCCCCGGTCGTACTCGTACTCGATGGTAAGCTCGTATTTGTCCCCTCCCTCGATGACAAGGTGCCCGGGTGACGGCACGACCGTGCCCCCCTTTTTTATGCCCTCCCTTAGCTTTACGCCCCGGTCGACCACAACTGCCTTCTTGTCGCCGTGCACCTCGTAGTAGACGGTGCCCTCGTCCGCCTCGCCCGAGCCCGGGTCGGCGCCGAACGCCACGTACCTCGTGTCCTGCGGGAGCCGCAATGTGATCGCCACGGAGGCGCCCGGGGGCGATGAGGGGTCCAGGAGGTCGCGGGGCGAGCCGGCGAGGAGAGCCCGGCAGCCGTTGGACAGCTCCATGACCTGTCCGTCGACGGCCGCCGTGCCCACGGCGGGCCCGGCCTCCCGGAGGCCCATGGCAGCGAGGGCGACGATGGCCGCCAGGATTATTAAAGAGGACGCGAGCGCCAAGGGCAGCGAGTCCACGCCCCGATCGTCCATCAAGGGACGGCCTCCATGGCGGCGATGGACAGCACGTATGCCAGAAGCAGGGCGGGCCCCATCGGGCCGGCCCCCCGGCTGATGAGGAGGTGCTTCGCAAAAAGGACGAGGGCCAGGCACAGCGAGAACGCCACGATGAAGGAGAGCGGCGGGTATGCGGGCGAGACGAGGATGAACAGGGCGAGCACGAGCTTTGCGTCGCCTCCTCCCCAGAGGCCGCACTTCCACAGGACGTACACGAATGCGTATGACACGGCACAGATGAGGCCCGCCAGGGGGATGGCGCACCTGGGCGGGATGAGGGCGAGGCCGAACAGTATGAACGGGATCGTGAGCCTGTTGGGGATCCTTAAGGCCCTGTAATCAATGGCGGCGGCCGCCACGGCTAAGGCCCCCGCCGCCACGATGGAAAGCATGTCAATCCACGTATACGACAGGCTCGCTCCCCCCGTGCTCGCTCGCCCGGGGCCTCACCTTAATGACGTGGTACGATTCGGTGGCGTCGTCGATGACGATGGCGGCGCCCCTGCCCTTGCCGAGCCTGGCCATCGCGTCCGGCAGCGGCTCCTTAACGTAGGTGGGCCTCGCCGCCTCCAGCGCCTCCACGTCGTCCTTCAGCGTGAGCCTGTGGCAGATGATGACGTCCGTTTGCGACAGCACGTCCTTGCCGAGGGCCGAGGGCCTCTGGGTGGCCAGTGCCAGCGAAAGGCCGGGCTGCCTGCCCTGCCGCAGCCACTCGTTGGCGAGCACCCGGCCGGCCCTGGAATTTTGCGAGGCGTCCATGAACATGTGGGCCTCGTCTATGAGCAGCCACACAAGCGGCTTTTCTCTCCTCCCGGCCTCCGCCCTCCTGGCCGCCACGCGTACGTCGTAGAGCGCCCGGGCGAGCGAGGCCACGATGCAGGACTTGACCTCCGGCTCGTGGCCGTAGCCGCTCAGATCCAGGATATTGACGGAGCCTGGCTCCAATAGCTCGTCGAACGACGCCTTTCCAGAGAAAAGCTTCCAGGAGGAGAGCATATGCAGTAGCCCCCCGAGTGCACTGGATGCGCCCGCAGCTTCCATTAGGTCCTCCACCTCGAAGTGCCGTTTATCGCCCATGGCGCCCATCAGGGCCACCCCGTGCTCGCCCAGCGGCTCTATGCCGAGCAGCTCGCAGTAGTCGTAGAACGAGAGGGAGCCCGTAGGGATATGCAGCGGCCTCACGCCGCCTGACCGGGCGTGAGCCGGGGGCGCGAACGTCCGGATATTGCATGCCTCTGGCCTTATGCCCCATTCGTCCAGCCCCTTTTCCTCAGATGGCTTATCCATGCAGGTGAATATCCCCATGGTGTCCACCACGATGGCGCAAAAATTTTTTCTCACGCGGTACGGCAGGCGGGCGAGTTCCTCGATCAGGACTCCCATGGTGTACGATTTGCCGTAGCCGCGCTTGCCGCATATTAAGACGGCGTGGGGCTTGAGGACGTCCAGGAGAACGTCCGCACCCGTAGAGCCGTCCAGGGCCAGGTACCTGCCCAATAATAGCGATCCTTCTTCCCCGTCATCCCGCCTCCCCACGAGGTAGCGCTTCTCTCCACGCATACTAAATTACAATATATTGAAAATAAATAAAGCTATCCCTAACTATTTAGCCGCCGCGGACAATGCGCTGTGTATGGAGCACCCCTGGAAGTATTACGAGAAGAGCGTCGGCACGTGGGCGATCGAGTCGGGCCGCGGCGTCCACTCGTTCCCGCTCGACACCAAAGGCCTTGACGTGGAGGGCGTGGCCCGGGAGTATTTCCATTACCTGGACGGCGCCCTGCGTGCGCTGGGAGACCTCTTCACGGTCACCGCCATAGAGTACCCTCCCGGAGAGCCGGTGGTGGCCGGCCCCGTGCCGCTTGACCTATATGGGGCTAAGCAAAAGCTGCTCGAGGCCTGGAAAAAGGACTTATCCTGCCCCGCCTGGGCGCCCGGCGCCGTCTACAGGGGCCTGACGGACGTCGCCGTGCGCGTGGAAGATAAAATGGTAAGCGCCGGGCTGCCCGACGTCATCGCCATAATGTTCAGCGGGCAGCCGGGTAGCGACCGCTACGTGCTCGTGCTGGCGACCAACTGCGACATATGGCTCGAAAAAACCATATCCGGGGCCGATAACCCCGTCGGCATGGTCAACTCCCTCAAGCTGAAGGACGCGCTGCGAAGGCTAGAGGACGCCCTCGACGGTAAGGTCGTACACTTTGCCACGGAGTACGATGGCGTCGCGGTGAACGGGGAAGGGTTCGGCTAGGCGACATGCTCCTGGGATAGCAGGCTTTTAACCTCCCCGTCGCTCAGGTCCGGGAAACGCCTATAGTAGCTCGCCACCGCGAAAGGCCCGGAGGGCTGCACGGCCAGGCAGACCACCTCGTCGGCCTCCTTCTCGAGCATCCCCACGGACGTCCCGGGGCTGCAGGGCACGGCGACTATGACCCGCCTCGGGCGCTCTTTTTTTAAGGCCCTCACCGCCGCTATCATCGTGTACCCTGAGGCAAGCCCGTCGTCAACGACGATGACGTTTTTACCCTTAAGGTCGGGCAGAGGCCTGTCTCCCCTGTACTCCTTTATCCTGCGTCGCACCTCTTTAAGGACTTCTCCCACGATCTTTTCTATATCTGCCGTCGAAAGCCCGAAGTAGGCCATCAGGCGTTCGTTCAGGACGACCGTGCCGTCGGGGGCGACGGCGCCGAACCCCGCCTCGGGGTCTGAAGGTATGGGAAGCTTGCGGGGCACGATGATGTCGAGGGGCACGCCAAGCCTCCGTGCCACCTCGTAGCCTACGGGCACCCCTCCCCTTGGGATGGCCAGCACGATGGCATTATGGCGGTATAATAAAAGACGCTCCGCCAGCTGCCTGCCGGCATCGTGCCTGTCCTTAAAGATCATATGGCCCGGGCAGCTTCCACGAGTGGCTGCAGGCTCTCGCCCCGCAGCGAGCGTGTGATGGCGTCGCAGAAGAACCCCAGGTCCGCGGGCTGCCTTGAGAATATATACTGGTCATCGGTGACCAGCGGCTCGTCCACGTACGTCGCCCCGGCGTCCTCTATGTCCACGACCAGCGATTTCCACCCGGTCGCCCTCTTGCCCTTCAGCAGCCTCGCCGTGATCAGTATCTGCACGCCGTGGCAGATGGCGGCGATCGGCTTCCCGGTCCGGTCGAAGTCCTTTACGAATTTAATTACGTCGGGATTGACGCGAATGTGGTCCGGGCTCTGCCCGCCGGGTATGACCAGGGCGTCGAAGTTATCGACTTTAAGGTCATTGAACGAGAGCTCCGAGGTCACCTGCAAGCCATGCTCGCCCTCGAGCACCTCGAGCTCCTTTAAGCCCGCGACGGTCACGTCGGCGCACGCCTCGTTCCTCAGCCGGAATAACGGGTACATGAGCTCCATATCCTCGAACCCGTCCCCGGCCAGCATGACGATCTTTTTACCTTTAAGCTCCTCCATGATGTTCCTCCATCCCTATCTTTTTCTCCCTATATTTGAACGATTTCAGCGTATTGCGCGGCGGGTTAATTATATAAGGTAAAATTGTAATTATCTTAATTACAGTTTGGTGTAAATATGCTTGGAGACCTGACGGCCATTATGAACGCCCTGCAAGCGCTCTCCAGAGGCAAAAGCCAGCCGAAGGAGCCCGCCTGTCCGGTGAAATTTAAACAGGGCCGGCACGGCACCGACGCCGTCGTAGACTGCTCCTCCTGCGAGGGCCTGTCCAGCCTCTCCGACCCGATGTGCCGGCTGCGCCTGGTGAAGGAGCTGTCGGGTAAAGCCTGGATGGACCGGCTGTTGCTGGAGAAGAACATCGTCCGGGAGTACGGCGACCAGGGCCTCTCGTCGCTGAGGGGAATGGTCTCCTTTTACGATGACGTGCTGCTGCGCTCATCGACGCTCCATGGGTGCGGCCGGTGCAACGGGGCGCGGAGAGAAAGCGTGGCCAGGGCGGCGGAGAATTCGATGGCCCGCCCCGCCGAAGCATATGCCATCATGGCCTCGCTGCCGGTGGCCCCGGGCAGGGGCATACCGGAATGTAGCCTGTGCACTGAGAGGTACGCTTCGTTCGTGGGCGACATGGCGGAGGCCGGCCGGCGGCTCTCGTACAGGGAGGCCCGCCCCCATGTGCGGCCCCGGTTCTCCAGCTCGAGGATCCTGATGGAGCCCCCCGAGGGGTCGGTTTTTTTGAGGTCGTACGAGGTGGGAGGCGACAGGCTGGTGCCGGGGCTGCACGTCACGCTCTACGAGCTTGCCGAAAGCCTGGAGAAGCTGTACTTCATCGTGCCGTGGGAGTACGCCATGGACGAGGACGACATAGCCCTGCTCTCGGAGGCCCGGCAGAGGCTCCTCGCCAAGCGGCCCGAGACTATGGAGTTCATGGACGCGGCGAACATGAGGCCGCTGTTCGGGCGCTATGGGAAAGAGGCCATCTCGGCTTCTTCCGGAGCAGGGCTGGGATCGGCCAGGCTGGAGCGGCTGACCTCCGCCCTGGTCAAGTACACCTGCGGCCTGGGCATTTTAGAGGACGTGTTGCGAGACCCCCATATAGAGGACGCCTACGTTAACGCCCCCGTGGGCATCAGCCCGCTGCACGTGGTCGTGGACGGCGAGGAATGTACTAGCAACATCTTCCTGTCGGAGCCAGACGTCGAGTCCATGATCTCCCGGCTCCGGGCCATATCCGGCCGCCCGTTCTCCGAGGCCAACCCGGTGCTGGACATGGACCTGGGCGAGTTCCGCACCAGGGTGTCGGTCATCGGCAATCCCCTGTCAAGGGGCCTGGCGTACGCCTTCCGCCGCCATAAGACGACGCCCTGGACCCTGCCCCAGCTCGTCGCCAAAAGGATGCTCACCCCGTACGCGGCGGGCCTGCTCTCGCTCCTGGTGGACGGGCAGTCCTCCATCCTGGTCACGGGCACCCGGGGGGCGGGTAAGACGTCCCTGCTGGGCGCCATGATGCTCGAGATACCACACAGCTACCGGATACTCGCCATAGAGGATACGCCAGAATTGCCAGTCGAGGACATGCAGCGCTGCGGCTGGAAGGTGCAGGGCATGGGCACGCGCTCCTCCGTCTCGGGCTCGGAGGCAGAGTTCCAGACTGCCGACGTGCTCCGGGCGGCCCTGCGGATGGGCGAGTCGGCGCTCGTCATCGGGGAGGTCCGGGGGGCGGAGGCGCGCTCGCTCTACGAGGCCATGCGCGTGGGGGCGTCGGGCAACGCGGTAATGGGCACCATCCACGGCTCCTCCTGCAAGGATGTCTACGACCGCGTGGTCCACGACATCGGCGTGCCGCCCGCATCATTCAAGGCGACCGATGCCGTGGTGGTATGCTCGACCGTCAGGAGGGGCGGAGGCCAGTACCGGGAGCGGAAAATAATACAGGTCGCCGAGGTGTCCCGGAGCCGCTGGGGAGACGCCGACGGCGCGTTCAACGACCTCCTGCTATATGACGCCTCGGCCGACTCGCTGGCCGCGACAGACCGCATCGACACGGGACGCTCTGAGGCGCTCCAGGGCATCTCGAAGAAGTGGGGGCTGCCTATAAGGGCCATCAACGAGGAGGCGGAGGCCAGGGCCGCCTTCATGGAGCGGGTGGCGGGCGAGCCGTGGGCCATGGAGGCAGCTGGCTACTCAAAGTGCGCCAGCGCCTACAGGGCCATCCGCCAAAAGCACGGCGGCCCGGCGCTCGGAGACTGGGAGCGGTGGTTCGAGAAGGGAGGGGCGCATGGAGGCTGAGAGCGCGTACATAGAGGCGTGCAGGGCATCGTTCCGGCTGCTATCCTCCATCTTCGGGGGCGAAAAGATCGACGCCTACTCTAACCGCTATGCCAGCAGCGGCCTTGTGGCCTCAATCGGGTTCGCCGGCCTGGAGCTAAGGCCGTCCGAGGTGTTTTCCCTGGGGTTCCTGGCGGCGATGGCCGCCCTGGCCCTTGTCGCCATGACCGGGGTTTCTGCCTTCGCCATGGGCCTGATGGACACGCCCATGGCCATCCTGGTGGTGGTCTGCGGGGGCGCCGTGCCGCTCCTCGTCTACGTTTACGTGGGCGAGTATCCCCGCCGAAGGGCCGCCTACATGAAGGTGCACTCGCTCGGGGACGTGCCCGAGGTCATTAGCTATATAGTCATGGCCATGAAGCTGAACCCGAACATCGAGCTGGCCCTGAAGTTCGCCGCGACTAACTCAAAAAGGCAGCTGGCGAAGGACGTGAAAAAGCTGATGTGGGACTTACAAATAAGGGCTTATGACAGCATGGACGTGGCGCTGGGATCATTCGCCGACGAGTGTGGCGGGTACAGCGAGCACTTCAAGCGCGCCATATTCCTCATCAAGAGCTCCACCTCGGAAAGAGAGGAGGCGATGCGCACCATAACCCTCAACCGGGCCCTGGACGTGGTGCTCCAGGGCACGAAGGGGCTGATGCAGTCCTTTTCCGGGGAGCTGCACTCCCCCACGCTCATCCTTTACTCGATCTTCGTCATGGTGCCACTGGCGATGGTTGCCATGCTCCCGGCGGCCGCCATAGTGGGCCTGAGGGTGAACGCCCTGGAGCTGGCGTTGTTATACGACGCCCTGTTCCCAATGGCCACGCTCGTATATGCACACTCCATCCTCATGAAGCGGCCGGCGGCCTTCGCCCCGCCCGATATCCCCGAGGCGAGACAGGCCCTGCCCCGGTGGGCGTGGGCGCTGCTGGCCGGGGCGGCCGGCGCGGGAGTGTCCTCGCTTTATTTTTTCTCCCCGGGCCTGCCTGTGGCCGGGTCCATCTTCCTAGCCTGGGGCCTGACGGCGGCCATATCGGTGTACTGCCTGGGCGTCTACGCTCCATACAAGAGGACGAGGGACGAGATCAAAAAGATGGAGGAAGAGTTTGCCGACTCCCTCTTTATTTTGGGCCGGCGCATCTCCGAGGGCAAGTCCCCCGAGGACGGGTTCGCCTACGCCGCCGCGATGACCGCCGGGTCGGGGGTGGGGAAGGCGTACGCCCGCGCCGCGTACAACATACGGTGCCTGCGGACGACGCTCTGGGAGGCGGTGCTCTCGCCCGAATTCGGGGCGTTCTCGGACGTCTACTCGGACCGCATCAGGGCCACGATCGGCATGCTTGTGGATAGTTCAAGTAAAAGCGGCGAGGTGGCGGGCAACTCCGTGGTCAGGCTGGCCGACCACCTAAAGGAGCTGCAGTCAATCGAGGGGGAAATAAAAAAGATGCTCTACACCATGACCAGCATGCTCAAGACGACCTGCACGGTGTTCGCCCCCTTTATAGGCGGCATCACTCTCGCCCTGTCACAGTCCATCTCTGACGTGGTGGCGCACACCCTCACCAATTTAAGCGACATGCCCGAGAGCGCCCGCCAGTATTTCCCCATGGTGCCGGAGTTCAGCGCGCCGCTGGTTTCGAACGACCAGTTCGTCCTAATAATAGGCCTGTACGTGATCATGCTGGTGATAATTTTACTCAGGTTCGTGGGGGGCATCGAGCACGGCGATGACCGGTACGAGTTCATGTACAGCGTGGGCACGGTGCTCCCCATCGCAATGGCCGTCTTCACCCTGACGACGGCGCTCGCTAACACTGCCTTCGGGGGCATGTTTTAATTTCATTGAAATGAAAATTATTTATAGGATTGGCGCTTACTTATTTTCAATGATTTGCATGTAAGTGGTGTCTATGCAGAGTAAACGTTTTAAGGACGATGAGCGAGGCGTGGAAGGCCTGCCCGTGCGGCTGATCGTGGTGCTCGTGGTCGGGGTGATCGCCCTGTCCGCCATGGTGGCCGCCGTGAACAGCTTTAAGCCGCAGAGGACGCTGACGGCCGCCGTAACAGAGGTCAGCAGCAAGGACGGTAACCTGTTGCAGGTCAGCAACTCCGGCGAGGGGATGGTATCGAAGACCTGGACGTGCTACGTCAACGTGACCGATGAGAAGGGCGACCCGGTGAGCGGCGCCAGCGTGATAGTCCACGGGCTGGGGGGCGCGGGCTCGGGCGTCACGAACACCAAGGGCGTGGCCTACATCAAAAACACTAACGACATCCGGCTCAACCCCAACCAGAACTCCGGGTACATGACGCTGGAGGTCAACGCGCCAGGGTTCTACCAGTACAAGAACGAGAACGCGCTTGCAGTCATCCGCGTGAACTAACCACAGTGGGCACGGAGCCTATTTTCACCACAGTGGTTCACAGTCAGTAGTTCCGATGTGGTGTTTGTCCTTTTTTTGTGTCGTTATCGGGTGGTCGTGTGGTGGTGGAAAGTGTTGGTTGTTTGGGTTTAAATGACTGTAAAAAAGG
>Ga0315282_10000938_pt1 | contig 57012 bp, 49 predicted proteins | sample YL17G07_20_MG_FD_203693 | JGI IMG/M metagenome (GOLD analysis project Ga0315282, IMG submission 203693) | Sediment microbial communities from Yellowstone Lake, YNP, Wyoming, USA - YL17G07_20 | ecosystem: Environmental > Aquatic > Freshwater > Lake > Sediment | place: USA: Wyoming | collected...
ATTTACCACGGTCATGGGCAAGAAAAACGGGGATGGTCCAAGGGGTTTTTCTGATTGACTTTTTTTATGGGTGTGTTAACATCAATGTCGATATTGAAGGGGTTTTTATTGATTCGATCCTTTCTGGCCATTGAACTTCCGAAACCCATCCTCAGCAAGATCGAGGAGGTCCAGGGAGATTTAAGGTCAACCCACGCGGATGTGCGGTGGGTGAGCCCCGAGAAGATCCACCTTACTCTAAAATTTTTTGGAAATATCGAGGAGTCGAGGATCGACCTTATCTTCAAATCCATTGAAGAGCCGGTCCGCAACACCCTACTTTTTTCTGTCAGGGTCAGGGGTGCAGGGGCTTTTCCGAGCTTGAGAAATCCAAGGGTGATCTGGATGGGATTGGCGGATGGCAAAGAAATGCTCATCTCGCTTCAGGAACAGATCGAGGCCCGCTTGGAGAAAATTGGATTTGAGCCTGAGGATCGTCCCTTCCAACCCCATCTGACCCTGGGAAGGATGAAATCGAGCCGAGGAAAAGAGGAGTTGGTCGGGAGGATGGAGAAATATACAGAAGAAGAGTTTGGAGATTTTCAAGTTGAGAGGGTGGTTGTGTTTAAAAGCGATTTGAGACCTTCGGGTCCGATTCATACACTCTTAAGGGATATGAAATTGAGAAGCGAATAAGGAGAATGGGAGACGCCGGGAAGCGGAGAAAATTATTTCACCCCGTCTCCCTATCGCACCATCACCGCGTCACTCCATTAGGAGGCAGGGGGATTCGATGACGAAAGTAGAGACCAAAGCTGAGACGAGGATGGATCCAAGTAAGGTGGATCCAAGTAAAGGGAAGGCGGTGGAATTGGCCGTCACCCAGATCGAAAGGCAATATGGGAAAGGCGCCATTATGAAATTGGGTGCGGGAGCGATGCTCGGAGAGATTCCAGTCATCTCCACAGGGTCCCTCTCTTTGGATCTGGCGTTGGGGGTCGGAGGGTTGCCCAAGGGACGGGTGGTTGAGATTTTCGGTCCCGAGGCCTCGGGCAAGACGACATTGGCCCTCCATGTCGTTTCGGAAACACAGAAGAAGGGAGGCGTCGCTGCGTTTATTGATGCGGAGCATGCCCTGGACGCCCAATATGCAAAGAAGCTGGGTGTGAGGATTGACGACCTCCTCATCTCCCAACCGGACACTGGAGAACAGGCATTAGAGATCACGGAAATTCTGGTCCGGAGTGGGGCGGTGGATGTGATCGTCATCGACTCTGTGGCTGCGCTCGTTCCCAAAGCGGAGATTGAAGGGGAGATGGGCGATGCCCACATGGGACTTCAGGCAAGGCTGATGTCTCAGGCCCTGAGAAAATTGACCGCCACCATCAGCAAATCGAATACAATCGTGATCTTCGTCAATCAGATTCGGATGAAAATCGGCATCATGTTCGGAAATCCCGAGACGACCACCGGAGGCAATGCCCTGAAGTTTTACTCGTCCGTTCGGCTCGACATCCGACGAATCGCTTCCATCAAGCAGGGCCAGGACATAGTCGGCACTCGTACGAAAGTTCGTGTGGTGAAGAACAAAGTGGCCCCTCCGTTTAAAGAGGTAGAATTCGACCTGATTCACGGAGAGGGCATTTCAAGGGAAGGAGATGTCCTCGACCTGGCTGTGGACAAAAATATCGTGGAGAAGAGCGGGACTTGGTATGCCTATGAAGGCCAGCGCATCGGTCAGGGGAGGGAGAATGCAAAACAGTATTTAAAAGAGAATCCTAAAGTCCTGGAGCAGATGGAGAAAGAGATCCTTGAGAACTTTCGCATCTCCAAAGCGGGATCGTAGGGTGGAATAGAAAGGAGAGGAAGATGGATTTAAATCAGATCCTATTGGAAGCCCTTTCTCAGGAAGCCTCTGATGTCCATATCAAGGAAGGGGCTCCCCCGATCTTCAGGGTCAATGGAGTCTTAAGGCCCTGGAATAAAATGAAGCCTTTCGATCATAATGATTTGTCGAAGATGTCTTTCGGTTTGATGAACGACTGGCAGAAAGAGCGGTTTATCAAGAATCGAGAAGTGGATATGGGTTATGAGGTCTACGGCCTGGGGCGATTTCGAGTCAATGTCTTCCAACAGAGAGGAAAGCTTAGGATTGCGCTCCGAATCGTGCCTTACCAGATCAAGACCTTAGACGAACTCCATCTGCCTCCTGTACTCAAAAGCGTTTCCTTGGAACAGAGGGGCCTCATCCTCGTGACGGGGACGACGGGAAGTGGAAAGTCAACGACCTTGGCCTCGATGATCGATATCATTAACAACGAAAGAAACTGCCACATCATCACGATTGAGGACCCCATCGAATTTATCCATGAGGACAAAAAATCGATCGTCGATCAAAGGGAAATCGGTTCGGATACGAGCACCTTTTCGAGCGCCTTGCGGGTGGCCCTCCGCCAGGACCCGGATGTGATCTTAGTCGGGGAGATGAGGGATTTTGAGACGATCGAGACGGCGCTGACCGCTGCCGAGACGGGGCATTTGGTCATGTCCACACTTCACACATTGAACGCCACGGAAACGATCACCCGAATCATCTCCGTCTTTCCTCCGTACCATCAAAAACAGGTTCGGCTCCAGCTTTCGGGTATTTTGAAGGGTGTCATCTCCCAAAGGTTGGTGCCGAGGGCGGATGGGATGGGAAGGGTTCCTGCGGTCGAGGTCCTGGTCTCCACCGCAAGGGTGAGGGAGTGCATCGTCGAAAAGGACAAGACCAATGAAATCAATGATGCCATTGCCAGGGGCGTCACGAGCTACGGGATGCAATCCTTCGACCAATCGCTGATGTTCTTGATGAAGGAGGGTTTGGTCTCCTATGATGAAGCCCTCAAGCACTGCACCAATCCGGATGACTTTGCCCTGAGGGTGAAGGGAATTCTTGCGACCAGCGACACCAGTTGGGAGGACTTTGAGAGATTGGAAAGAGAAAAGGAAGGAGAAAAGGAAGGAGAGACAGAGAAGAAGTTGAAAGTCGCGAAGCCCTTGGATGCCAAACCGAATGGCCGAAGGGGGACAGGTTTGAAGCAATGACCTCTGACGAGATTCGTAGGGCCTTTCTCAATTACTTCGAAGAGAGGGGACACCGCGTTATTCGAAGCTCCTCATTGATTCCCCAAAACGATCCTACCCTGCTTTTCACCAATGCCGGAATGGTTCAATTCAAAGGGGTTTTTCTAGGCGAGGAGACACGGGACTACAAACGGGCCACGACCTCACAGAAGTGCGTTCGTGCCGGGGGAAAGCATAATGACCTGGAGATCGTCGGAAAAACCGCGCGGCATCACACCTTTTTTGAGATGTTAGGGAACTTCTCCTTCGGAGACTATTTCAAGAAAGAAGCCATTGAAATGGGATGGGACCTCCTGACCCGACAATGGGGGCTGCCCGCGGAGAAGATGTGGATCACCATCTATTTAGATGACGATGAGGCCTTTCACCTCTGGAGGAGAGTAGACGTTTCTGCGGACCGAATTGTCCGGTTGGGAGAAAAAGACAACTTCTGGGCCATGGGTGAGACGGGTCCCTGCGGCCCCTGCTCAGAGATCGTGATCGATCAAGGGGAAGGGGTGGGTTGCGGTCGCCCGGACTGTCGTGTGGGATGCGATTGCGATCGATTTTTGGAACTTTGGAACCTTGTCTTCATGCAGCTCAATCGTGATCCAGAGGGCAGGCTCCACCCTCTGGCCAAGCCTTCCATCGATACCGGGATGGGCCTGGAAAGAATTTCAGCCATTCTGCAGGGAGTGAAGAGTAACTACGAAACCGATCTCTTCAAGCCTATCTTTAAGGAGATCGAGAGGGTCAGTCGAGTTCCTTACGGAGAGGACCCACGGTCTGACACTTCCCTTCGAGTCATTGCTGACCATAGCCGGGCGGCCACCTTCCTGATCAGCGACGGTGTTCTCCCCTCTAATGAGGGCAGGGGATACGTGCTCCGCCGGATTATGAGGAGGGCGATGCGGCATGGAAAACTACTTGGAATCGATGGTCCTTTTCTCTATCAAATCTCTTCGAAGGTGGTGGATCTGATGAAAGGGGCCTACCCCGAGCTGCGTGAGACCGAGGCCTTCGTCTCAAAGGTCATCGAGAATGAGGAGGAACGTTTCTCGGAGACCCTCGATTCAGGGCTGAAAATCCTGAAAGAAGAATTGGAGCCGCTTGAGAAGGAAGAGAGAAAGGTTCTCTCCGGAGAGGTGGCCTTCCGGCTTTATGATACCTTTGGATTCCCTCTTGATCTGACGGCAGAGATCCTTCAGGAGAGAGGGATGAGTTTTGATGAAGAAGGTTTCAGGGCCCAGATGGAGGAACAAAAGCAGAAGAGTAAACTGGCCGGGCTCGGGATCAGCGAAGGCAGGCTGAAAGAGGTCTACAGGCGGCTGGCGAACGAAGGGGTTAAAACGGCCTTTTTGGGATACGAAGAGATTCAGTCCGAATCGAAGATTCTGAGACTGATCAAAGACGATGAAGTCGTTCCCTTCGCGGTTGAGGGGGACGAAGTTGAAGTGGTTACAGAGGAGACACCCTTCTATGGAGAAGCCGGAGGACAGGTGGGAGATCGAGGCGTCATCTTTCATGAGGAATTCTCTTTGGAAGTGGCCAATACCATCAAGCCCGCAGAGGGATTGATCGTTCATCAGGCAAGAGTGAAGAGAGGAAGGGTGAGAGAGGGGCTATCGGCGGTTCTGCGGGTGGACGGCCAACGCCGCAGGGCGATCACCCTGAATCATACAGGCACCCATCTTCTCCAGGCCGTTTTGAGAGAGGTTTTGGGAGATCATGTTCATCAAGCAGGGTCCCTCGTTTCACCGGAACGGCTGAGGTTCGACTTTACCCATTTTGCCCCGATGGAAAAGGAAGAACTGGAGCGTGTGGAGGCCTTAGTCAATCAGAAGATTCGAGAGAACCCGGAAGTAAAGACGAAAATCATGGATGTGGAGGAGGCCCTTCAGACTGGAGCGATGGCCCTCTTTGGAGAAAAGTACGGCGAGAAGGTCAGGGTCGTGATGGTCTCGGACTTCAGCATCGAACTCTGCGGAGGAACCCATAGTTCCAGAACGGGCGACATCGGTCTTTTCAAAATTGTCAGTGAGTCGGGGGTTGCGGCGGGGGTGAGAAGAATCGAGGCCCTCACCGGGGAAGGGGCATACCAGTTTGTTAAAGAAGAAGAGAGGGAACTGTGGGAAATCGCCTCTTCTCTCAAATCCGTTCCCGGCGAGCTCTCTTCGAAGATAGAGCGGTTGCTTGAGAGGCAGAGGGAGTTGGAAAGAGAACTTTCATCCTTTCAGGACAAGTTAGCCTATCAGGAACTCTCGAACCTTCTTCCTTTTGTCAGGGAGGTAAGAGGCGTAAAAGTCCTTTCCGCCAAGGTGGACGGGAAAGATATAAAACGGATGAGGGAATTCGTTGACCTGTTGAAGGGAAAGATCGGATCGGGCATCATTCTTCTCGGGGGTCAGAGCCAAGACAAAGTCTCGCTGATCATGGGGGTGACCACGGATCTCACCCATCGTTTCAATGCGAATGAATTGATTAAGAAGATTGCTCTTCGTGTTGGAGGAACGGGAGGAGGTCGGCCTGATTTTGCACAGGCAGGAGGGACCGATTCCCAAAAACTGGACGAGGCGCTTAAGGCCATTGACGAACTCATTTAAGTCCTTCGTTAGCAAACATAATCCCCCCACCCGTTCAATAAGCGGGCCAGGGGGATTTTTTGTTTTATGGCTCACCGCCTCTTTCGTTGGGGTAGCATCTCCCTCTCATAACCCCGCTTATACCCCCCTCTTAAATTAAGAGGGGGGCGGAGCCGGGGGCGTTAAGATGGGGGATGAAGGGGGTTAAGGGGAGGGTGGTATAGGGTTTCATCAAAGAGGTTTGGAAGAGTGATATCAAAAGTGAGGACACGATTTGCACCCAGCCCAACGGGCGACCTCCATATCGGAGGGGCACGGACCGCCTTGTTCAGCTGGCTCTTGGCGAGGCATGAAAAAGGGGCCTTCATTCTTCGTATCGAAGACACGGATGTGGCCCGTTCCACCCAGGAATCGATCCAAGTGATCCTGGATGCCATGACATGGCTGGGAATGGACTGGGACGAAGGGCCCTATTATCAGACTGAGCGGATGTCATTCTATCGGGAGGCTGCGGAGAAACTCCTGAAAGAGGGGCGGGCTTACCAGTGCTACTGTACACCGGAAGAATTGGAGTCAAAGCGGGAAGCTGCCCTGAAGGCTGGGATCAAGCCCAAATACGATCGAACGTGTCTCCATCGAGAGTCCATTCCGGCCGGGAGACCCTCTGCCGTCCGTTTTCTTTCTCCAGATGAGGGGAAGACGGTCGTGGAGGACCTCATTCAAGGACGGGTTGAATTCGACAATACCGAGCTGGACGACCTCATCATCCTGAGAAGTGACGGGTTTCCCACTTATAATTTTTCAGTGGTGGTGGACGATGCCACGATGGGGATCACCCATGTCATCCGAGGAAGCGACCATCTCAACAATACCCCCCGGCAAATTCAGATTTATGAAGCCCTGGGTTACCCTATCCCGAAATTTGGTCATGTCTCGATGATCTTAGGTCCGGATAAGAAAAAACTTTCGAAACGGCATGGGGCACAGTCGGTCATGGAGTATAAGAAGATGGGCTATCTCCCGCAGGCGGTGGTCAACTACCTGGTCCGACTGGGATGGTCCTATGGCGATCAGGAGGAATTTACCCGTGAGGAGTTGATCGAGAAATTCAGCCTGGAGTCGGTGGGGAGATCTCCGGCCGCGATCAATCCGGGGAAACTGGATTGGCTCAATTCGCAGTATATCAAGAAGATAGAGTTGGATGAGCTGGTTGAAAGGATTCGACCCTTCATTGAAGCCAAGGGGTATTCGAACATCGATCCCGATCTTTTGAGAAAGGCTCTCCTCTCTTTCAGGGATAGAGTGAAGACCTTAGTGGAGATGGCCGCCCTCTCGGAATTTTACTTCTCTGAAGAGATCGTTTATGATGAGAAAGCCGCCGGAAAATTTTTGAGCAGTGAGACCCTGCCCATGATCAACCAGGTCATTGCTACCTTATCGAAAGAATCGATTTTGACAAGAGAAAACATCCATCGACTGATTCAACAATTGGCTGAAACCCGGGGGGAGCCTCTGGTTAAGATTGCCCAACCGATCCGGGTGGCCCTCACCGGAAGAACCGTCAGCCCTCCCATTGACGAGGTCATAGAGGTTCTTGGAAAAGGCAGAGTGATCAAAAGGCTCCAACGAGCCATTGAATATATTTCGAAACAAGGTTAAATGGCTGGTCGTGACGAAGCTCATGTCTTTACCGCGGAACGATGAAACTATATTGAACGACTAAAAAGGTGGTCATTGCGAGGAGCGCCTGCCTGCCGGTAGGCAGGAAGCGACGTGGCAATCTCGCGAGATTGCTTCACTTCGTTCGCAATGACCGTTTGATACCTATTGACATAACCGTTCACTATCACACACGGGAGTAACGAAAGGATCTCATGAAACTCAAATCGCTTGAGGCGATCGGGTTCAAATCCTTTGTGGACCGCCTCCACCTTACCTTTCCGGAGGGGATTACGACCATCGTGGGCCCCAACGGTTGCGGGAAGTCGAACTTCGTGGATGCGGTACTCTGGGCCATCGGCGAACGGAGTGCCAAACACTTACGGGGAAGATTGATGGAGGACGTCATCTTCAACGGGGCGGACGGCAGAAAACCTCTGGGGATGGCAGAAGTGAGCTTGACCTTTTCCAATGAAGATGGGTTCGCCCCCAAGGAATACGAGCCCTACAGTGAGATTACTGTCACGCGAAGGCTCTATCGATCCGGGGAAAGCGAATACCTGATTAATAAAGCGCCCTGTCGGTTGAGGGATGTGACCGATCTCTTCCTGGATACCGGCATCGGGGTGAACGGTTACTCGATCGTGGAACAGGGAAGGGTGGAACGTCTCATCAACGCCAATCCCCAGGACCGGCGTTTTTTGATCGAAGAGGCGGGGGGGATCGCTAAATACAAGGAGAGGAAAAGACTCGCCCTGATGAAGATGGAGGCCACGCAGCAAAACCTTCTTCGAATTCAGGATATCATCGCCGAGGTAAAGCGACAAATCATCACTCTGGAACGCCAGGTGAAACGGGCAGAGGAATATAAGGCGATACGGAAGGAAGTCAAGGAGATCGAAATCCGCTTTGCCCTCCAGGAATACGCCGAACTTTCAGAAAAGGGAGAGGCGGCAAAAGGTTATCTCAAGGCGCTCCGGGAGCGGGAGATGGAGATTTCTTCCCGCGCCGCAGAGAAGGAGGCCTTGATCGAAGCTATGAAGTTGGGCGGGATGGAGGAAGAAGAGAAGCTCCGAAGTCTCCAGCAGGAAATTTTTGAACTGGGGAAAAGAATTCAAAAGACCGAAAGCGAAATCGAGTTTTTCAAAAGGGAAGAAGGGAGTCTTCGAAAACAGGAGGATCAATTTATCCAAGAGGTCAGGAAATTCCTCAGGGTTTGGAGAGAGACGAGGGGAGAACGAAAAAGAGCTGAACAGGTTCAAAGGAATCTGGAAGAAGAACGCCGTGAGAACGAAGAGATATTGAAAGAATTGGAAAGCGTGTTCGGCGATTTCAGGACGACCTACCAGGAGCTTTTAGAAGAATTGGAAGAGCAAAAGGTTAAATTGGTCGACACCCTCACCCGACTGACCTCTCTCAGAAACCGCCTCGCCCATCTTGAGGAGAGGAAAGAAGATCTTCAGAAACGAATCCGCTCCAATGGTGAAGAATCTGAGGAAGTCGGGCGGAAGCTCAACCAATTGAAAGAGGCTACTGCGGAAAAAATGAACGAGAGAGAGCTCACCTTCTCCATCCAGTCGATCTATCAGGAGGAGAAAGGTCGGTGGGAAGGAGAAGTCGAGGGGTTAAAAGAAGTTCTGTTTCAGAGAAGAACGGAACGGTCAGCCCGGGAGGAGACATTGAGGCAGGACCGTTCCCGCTACCTCTCTCTCAAGGAGCTGCAGGAGAATTACGAGGGATATGAAAAAGGGGTGAGGTCTATTCTCTTGCGAAAGAAGGAGGAGCAAGAGAAGTGGAAGGGAATTTTAGGGGCCGTGGCGGATATCTTGGAGCCCGACCCCCGATACGAGATTCCCCTTGAGGCCGTTTTAGGACAGCGATTGCAGTATTTGATCGTGGAAGGGGAGAAGGAAGGCATGGAGGCAGTGGCCTTTCTTAAAAGTGAGTCACTGGGGAGGGGGAGTTTCATTCCCATCCTGCCTCTCGGGGAGGCGCAAAGGGTCGGGATGGAAAATCGAATCCCTGGGGAGGGGGAAAAGCCCGTCCCCCTTTCTCGTTTCGTGAAGGTGAGAGAGGGATTTGACCGGATTGCAAAATTCTTAATTGGAGATGTCGCGGTGGTCGAAGGCTTGGAGGAGGCCCTCCATTGGATGAAAAATGGAGGAAATTTTGGGGCCGTCGTCACCATGGAAGGGGACATTTTTGAAAGCTCTGGAGTGATCTCCGGGGGAAGCCGGGACCAGGGACTTGGCCTGTTAGAAAGGCGAAGGGAAATTAGAGACTTAGAACAGAGAGTCAAAGAAGCAGAGGAAGAATGTCGAAAAGCCTACGAGGAGGAAGAACGGCTCGAGAAAGAGATCGGAGAGAGAGAAATCCAGTTAGAGGGGAGGAAGAGGGAGATTCAGGAAAAGGAGATCGAGCTTCTCCATCAAGAGAGAGATTTGGAGGGATTGAAAAAGGAGATCTCCCAATTTCAGCAACGGATGGAGGTCATCCAGTTTGAGCAGAACCAGCTCGAAGAGGAGAATCAAGATATAGAGAAAGAGAAACGAGAGGTCTCTGTTCAAACCGAGAGAGAGGAGTCCGAGAAAAAGGAGAGGGAAGAACAAGTCCAGTCGTGGAAGAAGAAAGCAGAGGAAGTCGGGGAAGGGGGAGAGGAACTGGGAGGAAAGATCACCGAGAAGAAAGTCTCTCTGGCTTCTCTTGAGGAGAAGCAGAAAGGGCTGGAAGGTCAGATCCAGAATCTCTCGGAAACCCAGAGAACCTTAAAGGAGCAGGTCTTAAGAAAAGTGAAGGGGATCAGGGAATGCCGGGGAGAGGCATCTTCCCTACATGAGAAAATCGAACAGTGGGAAAAGGGGTTAGAAGATGGCCTTAAGGAGCACCGTCTTAAGGAAGAAACTCTCTCCGCTCAAAAGGAGAAGGTGGAGCTGCTCCTGAACGAGTGGAAAGAGGTAGAGGCTTCTTCCAAGTACTTGCACCGGGAGCTGGAAGAGGTGAGGCGGAAGATTCATGAAGAGGAGATTCTGGCCTCAGAGGTTCAATTAAGGCTCTCTCATCTCCAGGAATCGATGAAGGAGAGATATGGGGCCACGCTTTCTACCTCGGTCGGAGCCTCCCTTGAGGAATTGCCAAGGGAGGAAATGTCGAAGCGGTTGGCGGAGTTGAAAATTGCCCTGGAAGGATTTGGAGAAGTCAATCTGATGGCCATCGAGGAATATCAAGAATTGAAACAGCGGCACGATTTCCTTTCGGAGCAGCAGGCCGACCTTCATCAAGCCCTCGATTCGTTAAAAAAGGCGATCCTCCGGATCAATCGTACGACGACGAAACGATTTTTGGAGACCTTCCATTTAGTCAATGAAAAATTCAAAGAGGTATTCTTGAGGCTTTTCAAGGGTGGACAGGCGAGCCTGATCCTCCTGGATGAACAAGACCCTTCGACCAGCGGGATCGATATCCTCGCCCAACCGCCCGGGAAGAAACTCCAGAATATCGACCTCCTCTCAGGAGGGGAAAAGGCTTTAGTTGCCACGGCTTTGCTTTTTGGGATCTTCATGATCAAACCGACCCCTTTCTGTTTGCTCGACGAAGTGGATGCACCTTTAGACGATGCCAATATCAATCGATTTATCGAATTGGTCAAGGAATTTTCAAGAACTTCTCAATTCATAGTCATCACCCACAATAAGAACACCATGGAAGCCGCCCGTACCCTCTATGGGATTACGATGGAAACCCCTGGGGTCTCGAAGGTAGTCTCAGTCCGATTGAATTAAACTAATATTTTAGCGATATTCTGTAGTTATACTACTCTTCAAGTGACGATTTGGTTCCTTTTTCGGTAGTGAAATTTTCTACTTGCAATAATTTTTTAAACGTGTACAATTACTCCAGTCTTGGGCCTGTGAATTTAAGACTATCATTTTAGATTTGAGGGTAACTGCCTGGAAGTATCGTCTTACTATTATTACTTACCGCAAGGCGTTGCTATTTATCTCAAGGAACCGTTGGAAGAATACGACAATTATTCACTCATGCCGTTCCGCATCCCGGGTCATTGTGATGTTTCGCTGTATTGAGCGAGCGGCCTGCTATTAAGAATTTTCAAAAAGGAGGTGAGGAACAGGTAAGCAGGATTTTTAAAAAAGGACTGTTTGGAGGAGCCTGTCGATTTGCCCACGAGGGCGACGGGTAGATGGGTAAAGGGAGTTAAAACTTCTAACAAATAAGATTGGGAGGGGAATGTTATGAAAAGGTTGTCCATTTTAGCGATTATTATCGGAGTTTTTTGTATCACATTGTCTGTAAGTGCATGGGCTCAGCCTATCAAGATAGGGGCGGTGATCAATCTGACCGGGCCGGCTTCCTCATGGGGACAATACCATGCCAAAGGTCATCAGGATTACATAAAATATGTCAATGATGTAAAAGGGGGTATTGCTGGTAGGAAGATTGAGTTGACGATTGTAGATCACGCCTATAAAGTTCCCGAGGCAGTCAAATATGTCAAGAAATTCTGCGAAGAAAAGATGGATATGATCGCCACCTGGGATGCAGGGTCAGGTATCCAGGTGAAGCCGATCATTCAGGAGTACAAAATTCCAACGATCAATTACTCGACTTATCAGGGAATTCTCAAACCTCCCATCGCTTACATGTACCTTCCTTTCGGGAGCTATGTGTTAGACTCGGAGGCCGTCCTTGCATATATCAAGGCCATCCATAAAGGTAAGGATGCTCCCAAAGTTGGTCTCTTAACCTACAACAATGTCTATGGAAAGTCTATTCATGAGCCGAGCAAGGAATACGCTGCCAAGAATAATATCAACATCGTTGACATTGAAGAATTCCCTCCAGCGACCGTTGATCTGTCTACAGAGGTTCTGCGCTTGAAACAAAAAGGGGCAGAGTATGTCTTCATGCAGATACTTCCCGCTGCCGTTATCACGGCTATGAAAGCTTTTGATCGCAACAACTATAATGTACCCTTATTCGGAACCTGGACCACCACAGATCCCGATTTCTTCAAGCTGGGCAAAGGTCTGATTCGAGACAGGCTCGCCATGCAATTCTGTGGGGTACTGCCTCAGGATAAGACACCTGGAATCGAATTGCTCGATAAACTTTGGAAGAGGTATAAATCAGTGGATAAGTTCGAAACCTCCTACTGGGAAGGGGTGGTTGTTGCCATGATCGAAGAACGATCCGCCCATCGAGCTTCCGGACTATACAAGACCATCAATGCAGAGAATATTAATAAGGCCATGGAGACATTCAAGAATGAGGACTTTGGAGGCCTGATTCCCAATACGACTTATACCAAGACAGATCATCAAGGGTCATTCAAAGGAAGGATCGTTCAGATTCATGAGGATTCGACCTATACACCGATTACTAATTTCTTCGATCCTGACAAAGAGAAGGTTCAAGTTTTGAAAGTTCTCGGAAAATAAGAAATTCGGTCGCCGAAGGGGAAATGGATGAAAGCATTCCGAGGTCAACCGAGCATTTATGCCTCCACTCAGCCTGCGGATCGCCAGGCTGAGTTGGAGGTGAAGAAAATTTTTCTTAACTTCGGGGGGGTCATGGCGCTCCACAATGTTGATCTCACCGTTCACACGGGTGAATTGATCAGCGTCATTGGACCGAACGGGGCCGGAAAAACAAGCCTGATGAATTGTATCACGGGTTATTATCATCCACAGAAGGGAGAGATTCTGTTCAACGGAGAAGATGTTAAGGGCCATCACCCCCATGAGATCACCAGAAAAGGGATTGGAAGGACCTATCAGAATATCGAACTCTTTCCAGGGATGACGGTATTAGCCAACATGCTTTTGGCACGGCACCTTTATTGCGACTATAGCATCGGCAAAGCCGCCCTTTTCTCTTCATCGGTTCAAAAGCAAGAAGTCCGTCACCGTCAGGTTTTGGAGGAGTTGATCGATTTTCTCGAGATGCAACCCATCCGTAAGAAACCGGTCGGCTCTTTACCTTATGGGATGAGAAAGAGGGTCGAACTGGGCCGCGCTTTAGCCTTGGAGCCAAAACTTTTAGTGCTGGATGAACCCTTTGCTGGCATGACACTTGAGGAAAAGGAAGATATGGTCCGGTTCTTACTTGAGTTAAATTCGGCATGGGGCCAGACGATGGTCCTGGTGGAACATGATATGTCCATCGTGATGAGTATCTCACAACGGATTATGGTTCTAAATTTCGGAGAGAGGATCGCAGAAGGTACCCCGGAGGTCATCCAAAATCACCCCGAGGTCGTCAAGGCCTATCTGGGTGATACGGCCAAGTTTTAGCTGGAATGTTGGAACATTGGAATAGTGGAATAATGGTAAATAACAAGACTTCATAAATTAATTGGTATGTAAACCCAATGTTCCATTATTCCATCATTCCATTCTTCCAATATGGAGTCACAGACATATGGAGGTCAGAAAAATAGATCGTCCTGATCAAGAAACCGTATTAGCGCTGAGCCAATTTACATTGCCCCAGATACTATTCAAACAGGCAAAAGAGTTAGGGACAAAGAAAATCGCCATTCGCGAAAAGATGTACGGGATTTGGCAGGCCTATAATTGGGAGGATTACTTCCAGTATACCAAGCATGTGGCTTTAGGTTTCTTTGCCCTCGGTCTCAAAAGGGGTGAAAATATTGGCATCATCACCGACAACCATCCAGAATGGTTGTTCAGTGAATTGGGGGCTCAGACCATTGGTGCCATCACGGTCAATTTCTTCACCTCTTCGATTGCCAAAGAGCTGACGGTCATGCTGAATCGGATTCAGGCAGCCTATGTGGTCGCCCAGGATCAAGAGCAGGTGGATAAGTTATTGGAAATGAAAGAGCAACTGCCTCATGTCCGGAAGGTCATCTATGTTGATCCGACGGGCATGAGAACCTATACCAATAACCCTTGGTTGATGAGTTTCAAAGAGCTTTTAGATTCAGGTACGGGAATAGATGCGAAGCAACCTAATCTTTTTGAAGAGGAATTGTGGAAGGGAAAACCGGAAGAGGTCGCGCTCATGATTATGACCTCCGGGACTACCGGGATTCCTAAATTGGCTATGATCTCCCATAAGAGTTTTACCGAGATTGCCAGGAAATGGGTTGAGACGGCTCCCATTGGCATCGGGGATAATTGGATTTCGATCACCCCGACGGCTTGGATCGTGGATCAGATGTGGGGAATGGGTGTCTCACCGCTCACCGGGATGAGTATGAACTTTCCTGAGACCCCTGAAACCGCGACAGAGGATTTCCGAGAAATCGGACCCGCTGTCATTATCACGTCTTCACGGTTCTGGGAAGACCTCGCTTCCAAGATCCGAGTGAAGATCGCCGATGCGGGTTGGGTCAAGCGCAAACTTTTTGTCTTGGGCGAAAAGGTCGGGGGGGCTGTGGTCGACCACCAGTCTAAAAAGGAACCTGTTCCTTCCTCCCTGAGATTCCTTCATCGGATTGCGGCCAGATTGGTCTATCGTCCCCTTTTGGACCGGGTGGGCTGCGCCCAAATCAGGGCAGCTGTCACAGGTGGGCATCCTATCAGTCCTGATGTTATAAGATTCTTCCGGGCAAAAGGGTTAAACCTCAAGCATGCGTATGGTCTGACCGAGGGCGGTGGAGTATTTCAGGTTCAGCCTGATGGAGAGGTGAAGCCTGAGAGCGTTGGGAAGCCTTTGCCCAGGACAGAGGTCAAGATTGCAGAAGATCAAGAGGTACTCGTCAGAACACCTTCCTGTTTTGTCGGTTACTACCAAGATCCAGAGGCGACCAAGAAGGCTCTTATCGACGGGTGGCTTCACACGGGTGACGCAGGCTATATCGATGACGATGGACACCTCCTCATCATCGGCCGTAAGGAAGAGATCATGCGCACCAAAGCGGGGGAAGCCATTTCCTCGGACTTTATCGAAACGAGGTTGAAATTCAGTCCCTATATCAAAGAAGCAGTGGTCTGGGGTGAAGCCCGTGATTATATAACAGGTTTTATTAATATCGATTTCGGGAACGTCGGCAGTTGGGCCGAGGATCGAATGATCCCTTATACCACTTACACGGATCTCTCCCAGCAACCTCCTGTTGAAGAGCTCATTCTCGCTGAAGTCCGGCTGGTGAATACGCAATTGCCTAAGCCCATGAGGCTTAAGAAAATTATTTTACTCTATAAACTCCTCGACGCGGATGACGAAGAACTTACAAGGACAGGAAAGGTGCGAAGGAAATTTGTTTATGAGCAATACATCAAATTGATTGAGGCGATGTACAGTGATCAGAAAGAATTAGAGGTCAGAGGCAAAGTGAGATACCGGGATGGGCAGGTGGGCACCATTGAAACGAAAGTGAAAATGCTAACGGTCGAATGATGTGTCATTGCGAGCGCAGCGAAGCAATCCCTTTTCTGAGATTGCTTCATCGCTAACGCTTTTCGCAAGGGCAATGGTAAGTTAAGGAGGTTTCCTTTTATGGAGTTTTTTCTTCAACTTTTTTTTCAGGGACTATCGATTGGATTTCTGTATGCTTTAGTTGCCCTTGGCTTTGTCATGATCTTTAAGTCGTCAAGCGTCCTCAATTTCGCCCACGGTGAATTGCTGGCCATCGGAGCCTTTATTTTTCTGGTCTTGGCGGCATGGCTTAAATTACCCATCTGGCTTGCTTTTTTGATAACGATCGTGGCAAGCTTCGCTCTCGGGTTTGTCATCGAACGCCTCTTCTTACGTCCTCTGATTGGGGAAGCCCTCATCGAGGTCATTATGCTGACGGTGGGACTGGCCGCAATGTTCAGGGGAATTATGCTTGTCATCTTCGGCGGAAATTTGCACAACTATCCGGACTTCTTGCCCAAAAATCTCACGATTCAGATGGGTAACATCAATATTCCACCGGTCTATGTCGCTACTTTTATTATCGGCATCATCTTCTTGGTTATCTTCGGATTGTTTTTCAAATATTCCTCTCAGGGAATTTATATGAGGTCCGTGGCGGATAACCAGCCTGCTGCCCTTTCCCTGGGAGTTCATGTGCGAAGGGTCTTTGCCCTCTCTTGGGCGATTGCCGCTCTGGTTTGTGCGATGAGCGGGATTATTCTGGGCATTATCAATGGCATCAATGTCCACGAGCTCAGCCACATCGGTCTCAAGGTTTTCCCTGTGGTCATCCTCGGAGGGTTGGAGAGTATTGGTGGAGCTATTATCGGTGGGGTCATCATCGGGTTGCTCGAGACTTTTACAGGGGGTTATATTTCCACCTCCCTGAGGGAAATTGTTCCCTATATCATCCTTGTCTTTATCCTTTTGGTGAAACCCTACGGGCTCTTTGGCCTGGTAGAGATTGAGCGAGTCTAAAAGCATAACATCGTTGGAGGAGCGTCCCGCTAAAACGGGACTTGAGGTTGAAGGCAAAGGATTTTTACCTTAAAGCGAAGCGATCCTCAAACAAAGTGCTCCTATTGCGAATTATTTAGGGGTTTGGAGGAAGAATGGGAAAGCTGAAATTACATCCCTGTGGAAAATTTAATGAACGTTATAACGAAGAGCTGACCATCTTTGGGACAGATTTCGGTAGGCTATGGATGTGGATCGGGCTTTTCCTCCTTTTCGCCATTATCCCCACCATCAGCAGTCACTATGTTCTGTATGTGGTCAACCACATTGGAATCGCAGCGATTGCTGCCATTGGGCTCAATCTGCTCATCGGGTATACGGGTCAAATTTCCCTCGGCCACGGAGCCTTTTTCGGGGTGGGGGCCTATTCCGCTGCCATTCTTGCCACTGCCGTCGGATTTCCTTTCTGGCTTTCTGTTCCTGCGGCAGGAGTTATTACCGCATTTGTGGGAGTCATTTTTGGAATTCCCTCGATTCGTCTCAAGCATCTTTATCTCACCATTGCAACACTGGCAGGCCAGTTCATTATTCAATACCTCCTCGTGAATTGGGTGAGTCTTACCAAGGGAGCGGAAGGCATCTTTCTTCCCCGGGCGAACATCCTCGGACTCAATCTAAAGACCGATCGCGCCTTCTTCTATGTGATCTTTCTCTGTTTCGTCGTCTTGACCTGGATGGCGGTCAATTTGATTCGCACACGGTATGGCCGTGCCTTTATCGCTATCCGCGATAATGATCGGGCAGCGGAAGGCATGGGCATTCCTATTTTTAAATATAAACTCCTCTCTTTTGCCATCAGTTCCTTCTACGCCGGGTTTGCCGGGGCCTTAGCAGCTTATTATATTGGCAGTATCACGCCAGAACCTTATAACCTCATGCTCTCTGTAGAATATATTGCAATGATCATCATCGGAGGTCTGGGGAGTATCCCTGGCGCTGTGTTCGGAGCTATTTTCATCACCGTTTTAAACGAACTGTTAAGCAACGCAACAGAATTCTTTATGAATATCGGTTCGCTCAGCAAGATTGCTCTCCAGATTGCGCCCCTTCGTGAGTTCATCTTTGGTTTGGCCATTGTGCTCTTCATCATTTTTGAGCCCAAGGGACTGGCAGAGGTGTGGCGCATCATCCGGTCCGGCTTTAGACTTTGGCCATTTTCTTATTGAGGGAGTTATGGAAGACAATTTACTACTTCGACTCAACAACATCAGCGTCGTTTACTCGGATGTCATCCAAGTACTCAAGGGAGTCTCTCTCCTTGTTAGGAAACAACAGATTGTCTCGCTACTCGGTAGCAATGGGGCGGGGAAGACGACCACTTTGAAGGCCATTTCAGGATTGCTGAAACCGGAGAATGGCAAGGTGACCGAAGGCTCAATCGAATATGAAGGAAAGGCAATTCATAATTCATCCCCGGAGACTATTACCCGTATGGGCATCATTCAGGTCCTGGAAGGTCGTCAACCTTTTAAATACCTGACCGTTGAAGAAAACCTCAGGGTGGGAACAGCCACACGTTGGGGCAAGCCCTATAAGAAAGATCTCGAATTGGTCTACCGTTACTTTCAACCCCTGGTCGCTCGAAAGAATCGATTGGCCGGATACTGCAGCGGTGGCGAATTACAGATGCTCGTCATGGGCAGAGCCTTGATGGCACAACCCAAACTTTTATTATTGGATGAACCTTCCTTAGGTTTGGCACCCTTTCTGGTCAGAGAAATTTTTGAGATTGTGAAAAGAATCAATGAAGAGCAGAAAACGACCATTGTCCTGGTGGAGCAGAATGCGAATATGGCACTCCTGATCGCCCATTATGGGTATGTTATGGAGAATGGCAAAATTGTGATGGAAGAGGCTGCTACCAATCTAAGGGAAAATCCGGACGTTAAAGAATTTTATCTGGGCACCGCATCCTCAGGTGCGCTCAGGTCGTATAAGGATGTTAAGTCGTACAAACGGCGCAAACGCTGGCTCTAACCGGCAGAGCGCTTCGCGCAGGGGCATAGCGAAAAAGAATTTAATGCTATGCTTTTTGTGTTTACAAGAGAACTTATTGCATTCTTGTTTATTCATTTTCTTTCGAATCACGCAACACGGACACGAGTCACGTTTTTTATTGGGAGGTTCATATGGGGAGTTTAGACATTCATATTGGGGAGATCTTAGCAAGAAACGCGAGGTTGTATCCGGACGATGTGGCCCTGATTGAAAGAGTACCCAGCGAAAATAAAAGAAGCGAGATCACATGGAAACAGTTCGATGAAGGGGTGAATCGATTTGCGAATGTTCTGATCAAAAAGGGAATTAAGAAGGGCGATAAGATCGTCCATCTGATGATGAACTCGATTGATTGGCTCATCGCGTATTTTGGCATCGTCCGCACCGGGGCCTGGGCTGTTCCCCTCAATTTTCGTTTTACAGGGAACGATATTAAATACTGTAGCGATGTGGCAGAGCCTATCTGTTTGATCTTCGGCGAGGAGTTTCTCGACCGGATCACAGGCATCAAAGATAATCTTCACACCGTCAAACACTATATCTTTGCTGGAAAAGAGGTTCCGAGTTATGCAGAGTCCTTTGAAAAATTATTAGAAAGATCTTCTTCCAATCCACCCAACATCCCGATTGGCTTTGATGATCCCTGCGGTCTCTATTTTACCTCCGGCACCACGGGGCAACCCAAACCCATCCTGCTGACGCATAAAAACATGGTTTGTGCATGCATTACGGAGAATGCCCATCATTATCAGACCAAGAAAGATACGTTCATTCTTATCCCTCCTCTTTACCATACAGGCTCAAAGATGCACTGGTTCGGCAGCTTTATTGTGGGGGGCAAAGGGGTCATCTTAAAAGGAATCCAACCGGAATGGGTTCTTCAGGCCATCAGCGAAGAGAAGGCGACTGTCGTTTTTCTTCTCGTCCCATGGGCTCAGGATATCCTCCTGAAGCTCGACAGCGGAGAGATAAAACTGAAGGATTATGATCTCCGTCAATGGAGGCTCATGCACATCGGGGCGCAGCCTGTTCCTCCTTCTCTGGTGAAACACTGGAAGGAGTATTTTCCCAAGATGGCTTATGACACCAACTATGGACTGAGCGAGTCAACAGGCCCCGGTTGTGTACACCTTGGGATAGAAAATGAGCATAAAGTGGGAGCGATCGGTCTTCCCGGATTCAACTGGGAAGCGAATATTGTGGATGAGGAAGGAAATCCAGTCAAAATGGGAGATGTTGGAGAGCTGGTTGTCCGCGGGGATGGCGTGATGAGGGAATATTATAAGAACCCGGAAGCCACTGCTAAAGCCCTTCGGAATGAATGGTTGTACACGGGGGATATGGCCAAACAGGATGAAGAGGGTTTTATTTTTCTGGTCGATCGGAAAAAAGACCTCATCATCTCAGGCGGCGAGAATATCTTCCCTGTGGAGATCGAGGACTTTCTTCACACCCTTCCGGGGGTCAAGGATATCGCAGCGATCGGCTTTCCGGATGAACGATTGGGTGAGGTGGTGACCGTCATCATCGATGTCGTTCCCGGGAAAGTGCTTACGGAAGAGGATGTCCTCAAGTTTTGTGAAAAGTTGCCGAAGTATAAGAGGCCGAAGAAGGTTTTCTTCGGTGAGGTGCCACGGAATCCAACAGGAAAGATAGAGAAACCAAAACTGAGAAAGAAATACATCGGGATGGAGGAATCGTTTAAGATAAAATAAGAGACGCGAACGGCCTAACATTAGAAAAGGCGGATTGGCCATGAACAGAGCCAATCCGCCTTTTTTGATTCCGGCGATGAAGGAGTTCTACATAATGAACCCACCGTCACAATGAATCAACTGTCCCGTAATGAAGGAGCTTTCGTCGGACGCCAAAAACAGGGCCAGGTTGGCTATGTCCTCCGGTTGTCCCCAGCGATTCAGGGGCATGAGAAAAGGGAGCATTTGCTCGACCCGTTGGAGCAAGTCCTTGGGCATGGATTTGGTCATGTCTGTCCAGATCAACGCCGGGGCGATAACATTAACATTGATCCCCTTTGGTCCCAATTCTTTCGCTGCGGTCTTGGTCATTCCAATCACCCCGGCTTTGGTTGCGGAATAGTTGAGCTGCCCGGGATTCCCCCGCCAGCTGCTCGAAGAGAGATTGATGATCTTCCCATACTTTTTCTCCCGCATGACCTGGGCTGCACACTGGGTGCAGAGGAAGACGCCTTTCAAATTGACTTCGATCACCTGATCCCACTGTTCGTCGGTCATCTTGTGTAGCATCGCGTCGCGAATGATGCCAGCGTTGTTGACCAAGATGTCAACGGTCCCGAATTCTTTGACGGCTATATCAACCATCTTTTGGGCCACCTGCCGCGAGGCAACGCTGCCGATGACGGTGACTGCTTGGCCGCCTTTGCTCTTAATCGTTTCAACCGTGCGAATGGCATCGGCTTCGTTCACATCATTGACAATCAATTTTGCTCCCTCTGCTGCAAAGCGCAGGGCAATGCTCTCACCGATTCCTCTCCCAGACCCCGTCACAATCGCTACTTTATCCTTGAGTCTCATCTCCTGTCCTCCCCGATTTTTATTCAAAAGGCTTCTCGTGTGATCAAAAGGTTTTAATGCATTAGCGCTCCCCCATCCACGTTGATGGCCTGGCCAGTGATGTTTCTGGCCTCTTCGGAGGCGAGAAAGGCAACAAGATTGGCGATGTCCTCGGGCTCCTGTGGCCGACGAAGTGGAGTGACCGATTTCACCCGTTTCTCGAAAACTTCCCGTGGGCTCAACTGTGCAAGGGTTGGAATATTCTCTTTGAGCCACTGTCCCAGACTTTCCCACATGGGCGTCCAGATGTATCCCGGGCAAACGGCATTCACCGTGATCTGGTAGCGGCCGAGTTCCTTTGCCATCACCTGCGTGAGTCCGATCACTCCGAACTTGGAAGCACAATAGGCGCCGATGAGCTCTTCTCCTGATTTTCCGCCGATGGAAGAGATATTTATGATCCGTCCCTGCTTGCGGGAAATCATCTCCTTGGCCACAGTCCGTGAACATAAGAAGGTGCCCTTGAGATTTACCCTCATCGTCTTCTCCCAGTCTTCCTCGGAGTGGTTGACGATCAGTCCGGCACTTCCAGCGCCGGCGTTATTGACCAGGATGTCGATCCGGCCGAAATTTTCCAAAGTTTGTTTAACCGTTCGTTCCACATCTTTCTCGACGGAGACATCCATCTGTATGGAAAGGCCGGACCTTCTTTGGCCCTTAATTTCCGCAACCAGCTTTTCTGCGGCCTCAGCGTTTAAGTCAGCGGCCGCGATGGTAACACCCTCTCTGGAAAGGCGAAGGGCGATGGCTCGCCCTAATCCGCTTCCCGCACCCGTGACCATAGCGACCTGCCCGTCGAGATTGTACATGGGACCCCCTCGCAATCGATTATACGTTTAAACTATTCCTGTCTTATGCTACAGCGTTCTTCTTTTGTCAATTAAAGTTCTACCTTTCTTACTTGGGCGATGGCGGAGGTTCAAGCAGCGGTACGCCCTTGAATTTCTCGTCTGAGACGGTCTTAAATTCCTTCGGGTGGGCGTAGTCGCATCCGGGTTCCTGTCCCATTCGCCTACCCACGCTGGCAATTTTTGAATAAGGGGGCATTCTGCCTGATGGATCGATGTAGTACCACTGACCGCCAACTCTCAGGCCAAGGTAGACATGAGTTGGAGCTTTTCCCTTTCCGTTATAACGGGCTGTCGCGATTCCAAAAGAGTCGGCAGGCAGGCCGCAGATACGGAAAAGCTGAAAAGCCAGATGGGCCTGGCTGAAGCAAGCTGCCCATGCAAGTTGCCGATTTTGAGCGTGGTATTCTGCGACGGTCTCCACCTTGGGCCACCCTTCCCGCGACAGGATTCGGTATTTGTCATTGTCATGTTTGCCATGGGTATGCATCCAATCCAGGATGCTTCGCGCAGTCTCCCAGACTTGTTCGGGGTTGCGATTATCGCCAACGCCAACTGCAATGGCTTGGCGCAGTGCGAGCACTTCGGATGTCTCTTTGAAGGGCCTTAGATATTTCTCGCTAAAATCCCGGTCGTACTTCACCTGTTTTTCTGCGTCTCCCCCACTCCGCACATAGCATCCAGAGGAGTCAAGAACGTAGGGGATGGTTCCTTCATAGAAAGTGCTTACCATGATTTTGTCCGGTTTCGATCCCGGGTCGGCGGCGTAGATCGTTCCGTTGCAAAAGGCAAGAAGTGCAAGGATTACCGGTAGACGTTTCATTTTCTTACCCCCATTTTTTAGAAATTCGATGTGAACTTAGGCAATCTTAATGATAAAGATTTGATAGTGTCAATCGAATTTTGGGGGTTGACCATAAGGGTATTTTGTCAAGCGAAAAGGGTGTAACGATTCGGTTTGAGGAGGGGTGCGATTTGTGTTATAAATAATCAAAATATTTGGTATTTATACACCAGGTGTGTAAGAAAATGGTCTTTGTTTTGGGCATTGATATTGGTTCGGCTGCATCAAAGGGGATCGCCCTTAACGAGAAGGGAGTATCGGGTTCTTTTGAGTGTCCGTCTAGAGGAGATTTCAAGCTGACGGCCGAGAAGGTCAAAGAAGAATTGCTCTCCCAGTTGAGAGTATCGTCCAATGATATTTCCCGGACTGTCGCTACGGGGTTTGGGTCAAAATCGGTCATCTTTGCAGATGAAGTTAAGCCCGATATCGTCTGCCACGGAAAAGGTGTTTCTTCTCTTCTCCCCTCCGTGAAGACTGTCATTGACATAGGGGATCTTTATACAAAAGTTCTTCGTATCGATGGTAATGGAAGTGTACACAATTTTTTATTAAGCGGAAAGTGCGCTGGAGGAAGCGGCAGAATTCTTCAGGTCATTGCCAAGGTTCTCCAGATTAAAGTGGAAGAAATTGGTGAGCTCTCCTTGAAGTCACAAAAGAGAGTTGAGTTTAACACCGGATGTGCTGTCTTTGCGGAGTCAGAGGCCATCTCCCGACTCTCCCAGGAAGTGAAGAAAGAAGATCTTCTGGCGGGCATACACAGGGCTCTTGCGGCCCAAATCGAGAGCCTTATGGAGAGAATGGGTGTGGAACTGGATGTAGCCATCGTGGGCGGCGGTGCAAGAGACGTTGGTCTTGTTCAAGCCCTAAAGGAAATCAGAGGTCACGACATCCTTGTGCCACAAAATCCCCACATGACAGCCGCACTGGGTGCGGCAATCATCGCGATGGAAGGTTTAAGACAATAGGATTGAAACTTGGGGCCAATTTATGTATAGTCCCATTAAATCCCTCCCCACCTCCCTTTTGCAAAGGGAGGAGAACAAGTATCCCTCCCTTTAGAAAAGGGGGGAGTGGGGGGATTTGAATTTTGTTCATTCAATAGATAGGTTAAAGGAGATTTTCGATGAGTGACAAGCAGGGCAACATCTTTGACACGGTGGAAACGTATTATAAGGATTACGGGATCAGGGCAAGGGAGCTGAAAAAGGAAGGGAAAAAGTTTATCGGTTATGTCTGCTCCTTTGTTCCCCTGGAAATCATTTCCGCTTCCGGCTGTACTCCTTTCAGGTTGAGAGGAAATGTCCATGAGCCCATCACGAAAGGGGATGCGCTTCTGGAAACCATCGTGTGCCCCTATTACCGTGGTGTCTTTGACCTCTCGGTAAAAGGGAGATATGACTTTCTCTCGGGCTTGGTGATCCCTCATGGTTGTGATAGCATGGTGCGAAGCTATAGCGCTTGGAGTTACTCTCTTCTCTATTCTTACTTTCACTTTGTCAGTATTCCTACCGTCTGTGTCGAATCTTCCTTTGAATTCTTCAATGCCGAGTTAAACACGTTCAGGAAAAGTCTGGAAACATTTGCCGGGAAAAGAATCACCGATGAGGATCTGGCTCAGGCCATTCGAATCTATAATGAGAACAGGGACAAGGTAAGAGCTCTTTATGAATTCAGAAAAGCAGATCCACCGCTTATCTCCGGGACAGAACTGACGATGTTGTTGATCGCCGGATCGAGTTTACCCATCGATGAAGCCAATACCTTGTTTGATCAGGTTTTGGCAGAGATTGGGAAAAGAAAAAAGGCTAAGACGAATAAAGGACCCCGAATATTTATTGATGGCGCCTGTCTCGACAATATTGAATTGATCAAGCTCGTGGAAGAACTCGGGGGTAACGTGGTGGCCGATACTATATGCAACGGAGCGAGAGATTACTTTCCGAAGGCCGATGTGGGGGGAGATCCCATCGACGCGCTGAGCCGCCGGTATCTCGACAAGATCAATTGCCCCAAGACCTACAGGGAAAACAAGACAGGTACTTTTGAAGGTGACATCGCCTCTCGATTTGGTGATATTGGAGCCTATGCCAAGGAATTCAACGTAGACGGCGCCATTCTTTATGTGTACAAATATTGCGATCCCTTTGGCTTTGAAGTCCCGGCAAGAAAAGCCTATTACAACTCTATTAATGTTCCCCTTCTTCATCTGGAGGATGTCTATTCTGCGGGTACGATCGGTCAACTCAGAACAAGAGTTCAGGCCTTTCTGGAGATGATCGGCTAAAGAGGGTCAGTCATTAGGTCAATAAGTCATTAGTCATTGAATGACTTAATTACATAATGACTTAATGACTGAGCGTTCGCTATTTAGAAACTTTTTAATTCAGCCCATGTGGGCTAGGAAATAAAGGATCCTGAATAAAGGGGGCAAAGATAATGGCTGACGAGCAAAAAGAGGCAAAACCGAAAAAGAGGATGACTGCGACCCAGGCCGCGGCTTCCATCGGGCCCATGGTCAAGGAATTTATTACCGGCACGCTACGAGCGCGGGCAGAGGGAAAACAGAAAATAGCCTATACCTTCATTGTCTGCCATCATGAAGAGATTTTCCGGGCCATGGATATCGTCCCTGTGTGGACGGAGAATTTTGCCGGCATCTGCGGGGCCAAAAGGGATGCGGAAAGATTTCTTCAGAGGGCAGAATCTCTGGGCCTTTCACGCTCCCTGTGTACCTATGCCCTCTGCGGGATCGGGTTTGACCAGTGGAGAGAAGAATTGGGCCAGATGCCTCCTGATGCACCCTGGGGCGGACAGGTAAGGCCTGATATGATGATATCGAGCGGACAGATCCTCTGTGACCCGAGATCCAAGTGGTACCAGGCCTCTCAGCAGTTTATGCCGGATGTTCCGATCTACAATATCGACCTTCCCCATCCCCTCTTTCAAAGAGATCAAGATCACCGGGAAGTCTGGGGCTACTACCATAAATATATCGTCAAACAATTGCGCGGGCTGGTGGCTTTTCTCGAAGAGCAGACGAAAAAGAAGATGGACTATGATCGCCTGAGGGAGCTTGTGAATTTAAGCGATCGGACCTGGAACCTGATCGAAGAGACCTATGATCTTCGAAAGGCTGTGCCTTGCCCCATGGGAACCGGCGATGCAATGAATACCATGGTGCCGATTAACTTCATGATGGCCACCCAGCAGGCGTATGATTTTTTTGTGAACCTGAAAAAAGAATTGGAGGAGAAGATCGCCAAGGGTGAGGGAGAAGTCGAAAAAGAAAAATACAGGCTCATGTGGGGAGGAGGATTGCCCGCCTGGTTTGCCCTGACCGATTTCAATTACTTTAACAGTAAGGGGGCTTCGTTCCCCGTGGAGACAACCTATCGAATGGTTGCCCCTCTCAACAAGATGGATCTTCCCGAAACGAAGGATCCCATCGAGCACCTGGCATGGAGGTGGCTCGGCTACTGGACCTTCTGGTTCGATAAGGCCAAGAAGCGCCCGGGATCAGAGCCTGATGTGGAACGGTTGATCAACAGGATTGAAGAATACAAGATCGATGGGGTGGTCATGCACGAAGCCTTTTCATGCCGAACCTGGCATGTGGGCCTCATCTGGCAATTGAACCAACTGGCCAAGATCTATAAACCCATTCCGGTATACGTCATCGGGAAAGACGGGGAAAAGGGAAAGGTTTACAGGGAACTTCCTTCCCTCATTCTGGAAAGCGACATCATCGATATCACCTCCTATTCCGAGGTGGACACGAGAAATAAGATCGACGCCTTCATTGAAACCCTGGAGTCCAATCGATTAAACAAAGCAGCATAATCCCTGGGTCGCCGAAGAACCAAGCAGGATTTGCGATCACAAATTCCAAATGACAAATCCCAAATTTCAAATAAATTCCAATTTCCAATTCCAAATGACCGAAAAGATTTTATCTGAAATCTTTAATTTTGGTCATTCCTGCCTGCCCCGCCCTCGGTCTATTAATCGTGCGGGACCGGGGCCGGTAGGCAGGGGAACTTATTTGTAATTTGGCCTGCCTGCGCGAAGCCGCTCCTGCGAAGGCAGGTGCTTGGTATTTGGTGCTTCGCTTATTACCTTCTAAGGGACTGAAAGACGGGACACCTTCGCTCTCCGAATCGGAGGTTAAATTGAAGGCATATTTTGCAGGCATTGATGTTGGTTCCACCATGACCAAGGCGGTGATCCTGGATAAAGGAATCATCGCTTCGGTCATCGGCCCTACAGGTCCGGAGCAGCGCCGGCTCGCCAATAAAGTTATGGAAGAAGCGCTGAATCGGGCTACCCTTTCTTTCCAGTCGATTACCTACATTGTTTCCACAGGCTACGGTAGGATTAACGTTCCTTTTGCCGATAAGCAATTCACAGAAATTACCTGCCATGCCAAAGGGATCAGGACTCTTTTTCCTAAGGCCAGGACCATCATTGACATTGGAGGCCAGGATATTAAGGCGATCAGGATGGATGCTACCGGCAAGATCATTGATTTTGTGATGAACGACAAGTGTGCTGCCGGTAGCGGTCGATTCATCGAAGTCATTGCCGATGCCGTCGGGGTTCCTTTGGATAAGGTAGGCGACCTATCTCTTCAAAGCAAAAATCCTGCAAAGATAAGCAACATCTGCACCATATGGGCCCAGCAAGAAGTCGCAGCCAGTTTAGCACAAGGAGTACCCATCTCGGATCTGCTTGCAGGGGTCCATCATTCCCTTGCTGACAGGATATGCAGACTGGTCAATCGTCTCAGGGTGGAAGAAGAAATAATCGTGACCGGTGGAGGGGCGGAGAATAAGGGACTGCTTAAAGCCCTTTCCGACCAATTAGGCCATGAGATCCGGGTTCCTGAAAATCCATTAATCACCGGAGCCCTTGGTGCTGCCTTGCTGGGAAAAGAGATTGTTGAGAAGGCCAAAGAGAACCATACCCCGCTTAAAACAAAAGAACGAATCTTGGAGGAAATCAAAATCCTATAAAGGATTCGGTTGAACTTGATCCGAATCTTTCTTGAATTTCCACTTAGCCTGTCATTTTTTCTGCCTGATTTTTTTCTTGACCAGGAAATGAATATTTGATAAAGTTTTTTGGTCTAATAGACAGGAGAGGCGAATCATTTTGAAAGAAAGGGGGTGAAACGGGGATGAGAAAATTGATCAGCATCGGGATCATTGCAGGTTTCATGCTCTCAGTTATGATGGTGACTGGCGCTTTTGCTCAAAAAGACGTTGTCACTTTCGATGTTCCTTATGGAAAAGTGACATTTAACCATAAGAAACATGCCGACGCATATAAAATCGACTGCGTAAAGTGCCACCATACCTGGAAGAAGGGCGAGACTTCTGGCAAATTGTGCAAAGACTGCCATAAGGCCAAGACAGAAGGAAAGACTCTTTCGATGAAAGACGCCGCCCACAAGGACTGCAAAGGTTGTCATGAGGAGGCCAAGAAAGCTAACAAACCTGCCGGCCCAACAGGATGCACACAGTGCCATGTGAAGGCCAAGAAGTAGTCTGAAATTTTTTGCGCCTGAATAGGCAAATCGTAAAATGAAAAGGGGTAGTTCCGGAAAGGGAACTACCCCTTTTGTTTACAGCAAACAACTTGACAGTAAACGTGAGGATATGTTAAATATTTCAATAACTTTCCCTGCCTGTTCAATTATGCTTCAGGCGGGGTAAAATTTCTCTACGTTCGTGTTCATCAGTTGATCAAGGATACTATGAAAGAATCGAAAGAAACAGTTAAGACAAAGGAAAGCGGATTCCTTTCCATCATCTATGACCTTTTTCGGTCCCTAAAACTCACCATTACTCTCCTCATTCTGCTTGCGCTCCTTTCCATCATTGGCACGCTGATCGCACAGAATGCCTCTCGCATGGAATATATTCAGCGATACGGGGTCGGCCTGTACGAGGTGTTGAATTTCTTTAGCCTCTTCGATATGTACCATTCATGGTGGTTCAGTGCCATCCTTTTGCTCTTGGTGATCAATTTAATCACTTGTTCTGTCCACCGACTTCCAGGAATCTTCAGTCAGATCTCTGGCGGGTCGGGAGAGTTGGAAGACCGGATGCTCAAGGCTCTCCCTTATGTAGAGAAAGTTCAAATTCCCAATCCGACAAATAGGGAGGAAATGATTCAATCCTCCCTGAAGAAATGGTTTAAGGGCTGGAGACGAATTGAGACAGAAAAAACTATCAGTCTCTATTCTGAGAAAGGGAAATATTTCAGATTAGGGGTTCCCATCACCCATTTAAGCATTCTTATCATCCTGATCGGAGGAATCATTGGTTCTCTCTATGGATTCAGAGGTCATGTTGAGATTTTGAAGGGGGAGACCGTCAACCAAGTTTATTTGAGGACAAAGGATGGAGACTTGCCCAAGCCCATCGATTTTTCCGTCCGCTGTGATGACTTCAAAATCAACTATTATAATCTTCCTGGAAAAGAAAAATATGTGAAGGATTATACGAGCCTCCTTTCAATTTTTGAAGATGGAAAAGAGGTTTTGAAGAGATCTGTTCAGGTCAATCATCCCCTTCACTACAAAGGGCTGGCTTTCTATCAAGCCAGTTATGGAACTCTCAACGATGTCACCATAGGGATCCAATGGAAGGGCAAGAGAGAAAGTACGTTCCTCAAGGCCGCTGAAGGTGCCACCGTTCCGATCCCGAATTCGAGTGACTTTATCCGAATTTTGAAATATGTCCCTCAAGTCCACAACTTTGGGGAAGGAGTTCAGGTCGTCCTGTTTAAGCCCAACCAAGAGCCCCAACCCTTTTGGCTATTGAAGAACTTTCCCAAATTAGACGAACAAAGAGACGATCAATTCCTTCTCACATTTGAAGGAGTGACTTCCAAGGAATATACAGGGCTTCAGGTGACCAAAGACCCGGGTGTCTGGGTGGTCTGGATTGGATGTGGCCTGATGATTCTTGGCCTCATTGTCTCCTTCTTCTTTTCTCATCAGAGGGTTTGGGTAAGAATTCCAAAGAGCCTTGGAGGAGAGATTGTTCTGGCTGGTTCCGCCAACAAGAACCGGGTTGGTTTTGAAAAGACCTTTGGTGAGCTGGTGCATGGGATCCGCTCGTTGGGAAGGCAATAAATTAGAAGCACCTGCCTACCGGCAGGCCCTGAACCTAACATGGTACAGGGCAGGCAGGTAAAACCGGCTGGGCAAGAGAAGAGCCACCTGAGAGCGAGTGGGGCTTGCTTTTTTTGGAAATGCGGTGCAATATAGTCGAAACCGTTTACTTTGATACGTTCGACGGCACCAAACCCCGATTTTTAAATCGGGGTTAAGAGCGCCGCTTCCTTCGACAGGCTCAGGACACTGAGTTTATCGAAGTGCAGTATCAACCCTGAGCATACCTCGGGCTTCGGACCGGGGAGTCGAAGGGTTGATTCCCCATACGTTGATACCCCGGGCAGGGGTAAAGAAGCTTGCCTGCTGCAGGCAAAGGTAAGCAGGAAGGGAGGAGCTATGAACAAGGCCGAACTCATTACGAAGGTTTCGGAAAAGGCGAATGTGACACAGAAGGTCGCCAAGGTCATTGTCGACACCCTCTTCGACGGGATGAAGGAAAGTTTGGAGAAGGGGGAACGAATCGAGATCAGAGGATTTGGAAGCTTTGTGGTGAGAAATTATGGGGGTTATAAGGGCCGAAACCCGAAGACCGGGGAGATTGTGGATGTTCCCCCGAAAAAGCTTCCCTTCTTCAAAGTCGGAAAGGAACTAAAAGAGATGGTCAATACGGGAGAGACTTAAGCCGCGCTGAATAATGTAATTGCAAAATGAAAAATTCAAAAATTCGAAGACGAACCAAGAAATTTCGTATCGGACAATTTAGAATTTCCATTTTGCAATGCGTACCTTAAAGGCTCTTCCAGTATTGTTTCTGTATCTCCTTCAATTGAAGGAGGAATTTTTCAATTCGGGGATAATCGGCCTTCTCTTTTTCCAACAAATCTTTTTTGTCGAGAGTAGAGGCCTGGGTCAATTCTTTTAATACGGCTTTCACAGATCGACTCTCACCAGAAACGTCATATCCGCCCTCAAGGGTGAATACCAGCCTTCCTTGAGTAGCCGATTCTGCAATGTCCATCAAAACCTGGGCCATCCTCGCAAATCCTTTTTCTGTGACCTCCATCCCGCCCAGAGGATCATCCTGATGAGTATCAAACCCGGCTGAAACCAAGATCAACTGGGGTTGATATTCCAGGGCAATTGGCCTGAGGAATTTCTCGAAGATGTTTCCATAGTCTGTATCACCCGCCCCTGTCGAAAGAGGGACGTTCACGTTGAATCCTTCTCCCTTTCCTTTTCCGACCTCTTTCGCTCCCCCTGTCCCGGGATAGAAGAAGCCATAGCGATGAGTGGAAAAATAGAGGACCTGTTGATCTTCGTAAAAGGAGTTCTGAGTCCCATTGCCATGATGGACATCCCAGTCGACGATCAGGATCCTTTGAAGGGAAAAATTCCGGAGAGCATATCGGGCACCGACCGCCACATTGTTGAACAGGCAGAATCCCATGGCCCTGTCCCGTTCCGCGTGATGTCCAGGAGGCCTTACCAGGGCAAATCCATTATCGAGTCTTTTTTCAAGAACGGCCTTGATCAGCTCCAGAAGACCTCCAGCCGCCCACAGAGCAGCCTCGTAGGATTTGGCACAGGTGGAGGTATCCATGTCGAGTCGGAAGTAAGGCTTTCCTGCCGTCGAGGCGACCAGGTCAACGTAGGCAGGCGAATGGATCATCTCCAATTCTTCCCGAGTCGCTGCCCGGGGTTTCACCATTTGAAACAGGTTCTTCATCTCGGGTTCTTCCAACATTGTATAGATGACTCTAAGTCGTTCCGGACTCTCCGGATGACCCGGGTCCATCACATGTTCCAAGTATCGGTCGTCCTTTACAATGCCTGTTCGTTTCATCCGGCCTCCCGATGCTTCAAGCAACAGAATAATTTCTCCGTCCAATTTAGCCTATCTTTTTTGTCATTCGTTGTCAACCGGCTTTAATCCTATGCTTGCTCTTCCCGCAATTTCTTCTTTGCCCAGGGCAGGGGCTCAGAGGCTTCTCAAGAAAGGACAACCGGTACAGATATCGGGGGAGGTGGAGGTCCGAACAATACCGCCGCTTCGACGGCCGGAAAAGAATGTATGCCTATGTCAATGATGGGACGCCTCAAGCAGGGAGTTTATCTTGATTTTCATGAACGGACTGAATACAATGTTAGAGGCGACCGGAAAGCAATCCTGTTCATGGCCACTACTTTCTTAAGAATGAAGATAATCAACTTGATCCCGTTCTGAGAGAATCGAAGCCTATTCCTCTGGTGCCGATGAAGAGATGAACATTCGAAAGCTCGAAGATCTTCTGAAAAATGTGAAATCGGGAAAGACCAGCCTGGGTGAAGCAATCTCCCAACTCAAATCGCTTCCTTTTGAAGATCTGGGGTTTACAAGGATTGATCACCATCGCAGCCTTCGGAAGGGTTTTCCGGAAGTGATCTGGGGAGAGGGGAAGACCTCGGCGCAAATCATCTCGATCATGAAACAGTTGAAGGTCAAGGGGCAAAACATTCTCATCACGCGTTTGGAAGAGAAAAAAGCGGGGGCCATCAAGAGGGTTTTTCCCAAAAGCCGCTACTATCCTCGATCAAAAGTTCTCACTTACCTGACCCATTCCGTCAAATTCGAAGGGAAAGGAACGATTCTGGTCATCACCGCAGGAACGACCGATATCCCTGTGGCTGAGGAAGCGGCGATCACCGCCGAGATCATGGGGAATCGTGTTGAAACTCTTTTTGATGTCGGAGTTGCAGGGATTCACCGCCTTCTTTATGAGAGGCAGAGATTGGAGGCAGCCCGTGTCCTCATCGTGGCTGCTGGAATGGAAGGGGCCTTGCCCAGCGTGGTGGGTGGTTTGGTAGACCGGCCGGTGATTGCTGTCCCCACGAGTGTTGGGTATGGGACAAGCTTTGGGGGAATCACGGCACTGCTGGGCATGCTCAATTCATGCGCCTCCGGTGTGGCAGTGGTCAACATCGATAACGGGTTTGGAGCGGGCTATATAGCCAGCCTGATCAATCGAATGTAAGCCTTGGTAGAAGAAGATAACGCGCGGGGCTTTCTAACGGGGCAAAGGAACGAATGTCGTGATGTGGATCAAATTGGTCAATGAAATCATTCCTTTCTTGCTTCTGGTAGGCATAGGCTTTGTCCTTTACAGAGGGATCAGAAGGAACCAGACCCTCCTCTCGGAGAGAGAAGAGTTGTTAAAGCGTTATCTTCTGTTTCGAGGAGACCGGCAGGTTCGTTTGAAGATTTACGGAGGGGATGAGAAGACCTACCTGGACCTCCTCAAGAACATTTCGAGCAGCTGGAAGAACTTTAAAAAGGCGTATGACCAATGCCTCCATTCCTTGGCTCGGAATACCACAAAGACAAAACGGTTTTTGCAGCTCATCACGCTTGGCCTTTTGATCAACACGGTAAGACTTTTCGTGGAAGATTACTACTTTTATGGTTTGGAGACCCACTTTTTGTATACCTTTACGAGAGAGATCTCCAGTTATGTTCTGGTAGCTCTCAGTTTCTTTTTGTTGAGAAACCAGACTCAGAAATTTCTCACTTTGAAGGGTGAGGTCGTAAAGATGGATCGGGAGATTCTTTTCTTCCCGAACAACATGCAGACCCAGGAGGAACACGAAGGTCTTTTTAATGAGTTCGATCCTCTTGAAGCAAGAAGGATGGAAGATGGGAAAGAAGATCAGAATCTTGGTGAGTGATCTTAAGGCCGAAGCCGAGCTGAACGAATCAAAGACCGCCGAATTGATCTGGGAAGCTTTTCCGATCGTGGCAAAGGCGAATCTCTGGGGCGAGGAGATTTACTTCTCCATTCCGGTGAAGACCGGGCTGGAACAGGATGCGAGAGAGGTTGTGTCAGCGGGAGAATTGGGATATTGGCCTACCGGGCATGCCTTCTGCATCTTCTTCGGCCCCACCCCGGCGAGTCGGGGTAATGAAATTCGCGCTGCCAGCGCCGTCAATATTATTGGAAAGGTCCTAACCGACCCTAAGGTATTTTTAAAGGTTAAAGATGGAGCCAAGGTCACACTCGAAAGAGCGTGACCCAAAATTACAAATTTCAAATTCCCTGCCTACCGGCAGGCAGGCAAACTTCCAAATTCTAAACTCTTATTAGTCATTAAGTTAGTGGGTAATGAAGTCATTCAATTACCAATGACTTATTGACCTAATGACGCAGTTTTACTTCGTTATTTGGTGCTTGGAAATTGGTGCTTGCCAACAATCCTTTCCCGCGTATTTCATTCTTCGAAAGGTCTGCCCCTTATTACGATCTTGCTCTCGATCTCCTGGCGTTCGGGCGATATGCTAGGTTTCTGAGGAGGGCTGTCGCAATTCTCGCACCCCAGAAAGGGGAGAAGATTCTGGACCTTTGCTCGGGGACGGGAAGGGCCGCATCGTGGATGGCTGCCACTATAGGAGATACAGGGGAGGTTGTCGGACTCGACATTACGGAAAGCATGGTGAAGGTAGCCAAAGAACGATACGGAGGAATAAGAAATCTGATTTTCTTGCAAAGGGATGTGACCCAGCCGTTTGGATACCGGGACTATTTTGACGGAATATTTACTTCCTTTGCGATTCACGAACTTCCTGAGGCGAAACGCTTAGAGGCTCTCGCGTATTCTTACCTGGCATTAAAAGAGGAGGGGAGGATAGTGATCGCAGATTTCAACCCCCAAGTTTCTGGCTTAGGGAAAGCCGTTCCTCTCCTCTTTTTTAAACTTTTTGAGAGGGAGAACTTCAACTTCTTCTCGTTTGAGCAGAACGAAATCTTAAAGAAGGTGGGATTTAAAGAGGTCGAGACCTTTCCGATTTTGGCCGATATGTTCCAGATCACGCTCGCCCATAAATAGGGTTGAGTTCGTTCAAAGGTTTTATATTCAGGGTTGTTTATTCAAAGAATTCATCCAACCTGCGGGCATATTTAATTGCATCAGCCAGACCTTTTCTAAGAATCCAATTATTTAAATCCGCCGATTGGATTTTTGATCGGTTAATAAAATGGATTTAACCAGCGCAAAAATACTATTCGGGGTTGAAGAGCCTTTCAGAAAGAAATAATCAGCGTATCGATCAGAGACCTCCTTGTATTCTGGCGAATCATAACCCGTAAGAATGGTGACAATGATGTTCGGATGCCGAGCCTTTATTTTTTGAGTTAGCTCAAGGCCATTTTCTCCCGGCAATCTAATGTCCATGAAGATAAGGTCTGGATTGAAGGTCTCAATTTTTTGTAAAGCCTCTTTCCCATCACCGGCTTCTTCAATTTCGATTAATGGAAATCGGAATTCCAACGTCTCTTTGAATATTTGTCGAAAAACAACGCTGTCTTCAACGATTAATACTTTGAAACCTCCTGTCCTATTCGTCAATTCTTCCATTTGGCCTTTATCTCCTTTGCGATCGAGATTAGTCTGATCCCGGAAAAAATTCTACTACACTCTTATTTTAAAGCACGACTCAAGCCAGGAAAATAAGATGGGTACTGTATTTGAGTAAGAAAAAGGCTGTATTCGAGATCAACCAGCAGGAGAAGAATACGGGCAACCGGGGGTTCAAAATTGTACGGCTGGTTTAAAAAATGCCATGCTTTATCTGAATAATATTCAAATAAATCCTTTACAATTATATGGTTAGATATACTCTGTGTTGGCATTGGTATTGCATAATGTTTTGCAAGGAGGAATGTTAATGGATTTCGAAAAAATCTGTAAATTTTATCAGGATTCGAAATGTATCCTTCAGGGTGGTTATTGCGACCTCGACTGCAACCGTTTGATGAGTGATGAAGATTTTAGGTTTTATGAAAGGATGGATGCTCTCACTCAATGGCGAATTGAAGAAGTTGAAAAAGAAATCAGGGTTCCGCGGTCGAGATCGAAATAATCGTCAGCCTTTTTCTGCCGCCCCTCATGTTTTCGTTCTGTACTGCTCCAGTTTTGCCCCTTTCATCAGAACATCCTTCAAAGCTCTCCTTACCTCCCCATCTTCTATTTTCTGGATAAGTTTTTCGATCCTCTTGAGGGTTTCTTCACCAAGATCTTCTTGTCGCCAGGGATCGGTTTTTGAAGGAGACGGGGTGCTCGGGAGGATTCTTCCCAATTTGAATCGAATGTCCTGAATGAGCGGTTCGCCCAAAAAGTTGTTCACCTTTTCAAGGAGGGTGGGTTTCAGAAATTGAAGTTGTTGCATCCAGGTTGAATGGGTGACATCTATAAAAAGAATCCGGTTTCGGATAGAACGGGGTTGGGAGTGTGCTGCCACCGTCGCCCCCACAATTTCGTTCCATGCTCCCAGGATGGAATAGCTCTTCAATGGAACATCAATCTCCAGACCCTTCAGAGTATTTTCAAGAACCGAACGAATGGATTGTGGTTTTTTCATGGCTACATTCTAAAGCATCAAATCCCCTGCCTGCCTACCGGCAGGCAGGCACCCAATAACGAAGTAACTGTGTCATTAGGCCAATAAGTCATTAGTCATTGAATGACTTAATTACTGAGTGACTTAATGACTAATACGAGTTTAGAATTTGGGATTTTAAACACCATGCGCTTTGCGCTATGCACCTTGCGATATTTTCGCGGGATCAATCCTTGGAAACAGGGGCGTGGGTTTGGCCACCTTCTTTCCAGGCTTCAGGCCTCCCCACTGTCCGTTCTCTTTTATATTTTGTTCCCAAAGATTTTCCTCGATGCTGAGCTGGGACCACATCCTTTCTGAGGTGGATGGCATGAAGGCGGCAAGCAGCAAGGCGCTAATTCGTAGAGACTCCAATGTTTGATAAAGTACTGTGCCAAGACGGGGCCGATCTTTTTCTGTTTTGGCCAAGGCCCACGGTGCAGTTTCATCAATATATTTATTTCCAGCGTTGATAATCTCCCAGATCGAACCTAAAGCCTTATTGAAGGATAAGTCGTCCATCTGCTTTGATAATTGGGGAAGAACCTTTTCAGAGGTTTCTTGAAATTCTCGATCCACATCCTGCAGGTTGGAAGGCGTTGGGATCAGGCCGTTGAAATATTTGACGACCATGCTGAGAGCCCGGCTGAAGAGGTTGCCCAAATCATTCGCCAGATCACTATTGATTCGATGGACCATGGCAGGATGGGAGAAATCGCCATCCGTTCCAAAAGGAACTTCCCTCATCAGGAAATACCGGACAGCATCCACACCATAAGTATCGATCAGAAGGTTTGGCTCCACCACGTTCTGAAGGGATTTTGACATCTTCTTGCCTTCGATCGTCCACCATCCATGAGCGAAAACCATTTTGGGGGGAGTCAAACCGGTTGCTTTGAGCATGGTTGGCCAGTAGACGGTGTGGGTCGTCAGGATATCCTTGCCAATGAGATGGGTCGCCTGAGGCCAGAAATGGGAGAATGGACTTTCCTCAGAGCCATAACCAATCCCGCTGACATAGTTGATCAGGGCATCGAACCAGACATAGGTCACATATTCGGTATCGAAAGGAATTTCAATTCCCCACTTCAGCCGTTTCTTAGGTCTCGAGATGCAGAGGTCTTCCAAGGGGTTGCGAAGAAATCCTAATATCTCATTCCGTCTCGATGCAGGGAAGATGAAGCGGTCGTTGTTTTCAATATATTCGATCAACCAGGATTGATACTTACTCATCCGAAAGAAGTAGTTCTTCTCCGAGATTTCGGTCACCGGACGAAGGCAATCCGGACATTTGCCGTCAGCCAGGTCCTTTTCGGTCCAGAATCGTTCGCAGGGGACGCAGTACCATCCGTCGTAATTGTCCTGATAAATCTCTCCGCGATCATAGAGATCCTGAAGAATCTTCTGGACGACTTTTTTATGGCGGATTTCCGTTGTCCGGATGAAATCATTGTTCGAAATATTCAGTCTCTTCCAGAGGGATTGGAATCGTACAACCATTTCATCGCAGTGTGTTTTCGGGTCCACCCCTCTTTCCTGAGCGGCTTTCTCCACCTTCTGACCGTGTTCATCTGTTCCGGTGAGGAAGAAAACCTGATACCCCTGCAGGCGCCTGTAGCGGGCAAGGATATCCGCTGCCACGGTCGTATACGCATGACCGATATGGGGGACATCATTGACATAGTAGATGGGAGTGGTGACGTAAAAGAACTTTTCAGAGTTCGGATGCATGGATGGTAATCTCTCCCCCTTCTTCTAATTCCACGGTCACGGTCCGGTTGAGGACGTTCTGCCGTATCACCTTCCCCCTGCCGGAACGGGTGACGATGTGCTTACCGACCTTTGGAAGTTCCTTCTTCAAATCGACATAGGTAGGGAATTCGTAGGCGAGGCAACACATCAGGCGTCCACACACACCCGAGATCTTTGTAGGGTTGAGGGCCAGATTCTGTTCCTTGGCCATTTTGACAGAGACCAGCTCGAATCGATTCATGAATTTGGCGCAACAGAGCTCCCTCCCGCAGCTGCCAAGGCCGCAGACCATCTTGGCTTCATCTCTTACTCCGATCTGCCGCATCTCGATGCGCATCTTGAATTCTGCGGCCAGATCCCTGACCAGCTCCCGAAAATCGATTCTCTTCTCAGACGTGAAGTAGAAGAGGGCCTTGGAGCGGTCTAAGAGGATCTCTGTCTTAACCAGCTTCATGTTCATGCCCTTCTCTCTGATCTTCTGGAGACAGAATTGAAAGGCCTCTTTCTCCAGTTGCTGGTTCCCCCGGAATTGCTCCAGATCTTCAGCCGAGGCTTTCCGTGCCACCTTTCTTGGAGATTTCAGGATGAAGCGTTTTTCCTTTTCATGGGGAGGGGATAGGACCTTTCCCAGGACCAATCCCTTTTCACTCTCGACGATGACGTCCTCCCCCGGTTCGAGAGAAAGTTGCGTCGCATCGAACTCCTCTATTTTTCCATTAGGTAGTCTGACAAAAACTAAACGAATCATCTTTTCTATCCTTCAGCCCAGGTGAGCATCATGGCTTCAAGGGCTAAGCCCGTATTGGCATTGGCCTTGATGGAGAGTGCCGCTTGGTTGAGAATCTCCAGCCGCTTCAAAAGGGAAGAGAGACTCCAATTCTTAACCGTGGATTCCATCACGGACAGGAGATCCGAATGGATCAAGTTCGGCTCCTTTTTCAATGTTTTCATTATGACTAAGTCTCTCAACAAGGTTTTGACCACTTCAAGAATCAAGAGAAGGCTTTCTCGTCCAGAGGGTAAAGATCCAACCCAACTTCCTATCTTTTCAGGGGAGAGAGGCTTCAATCCCATCCAGTCCTTCAAGAGTTCCTCTCTTGGAATCTGCCGCATCTCCTCCTGAATCTCCAGAGCCTTTCCTGGACTTCCCTCTGAAAGCGAAGCAAGGAGGTGGGCTTCTTCTTCGTGGAGTCCCTTGCTTTCCGTCAACCAGTTGGAGACCAACGGGGCAGGCAGGGGGTTGAAGCGAATCAACTGACACCTTGAAAGAATCGTCGGCAATATGAATGCGGAGTTATTCGCTAACAGGACGATTACCGTGTGAAGCGGAGGCTCTTCCAAAGTCTTCAGGAGGATGTTCGACATATTCGGAGCCATCCGATCCGCAGCCGTCAGGATGCAGATACGGCGTTTTCCTTCGTAGGGCCGGTAAGCCAGACCCCTCTGCAACTGCCTGACCTGATCGATCTTGATGTTCTGCCCCTCTGGCTCGATCAGCAAGACATCGGGGTGAAGGGCATGATCGATCTTTTTGCATGAAGAGCAATGGTCGCAGGCATCTCCTCTCTCTGCCTCTTCCCCGAGGCAGTTAAGTGCTTTAGCAAATTGGAGAGCCACAAACTTCTTTCCGATCCCTTCGCTTCCTAAAAAAAGGTAGCTGTTAACGACCTTCTCGTTCTTTATCGCCCGCTGTAACAATGCGATGGGCCTTTGGTGTCCTAGAACGTTTTTAAATGACATGTTTGTCTTTTGTCCAGGCGTCCATGTGTTAATGCGCCTTGTAACTTTGTTACTCAATGACCTAATGACTCAATGACCCAATACCTTGGTAATCTTTTCTAACTAAATTATCCACGATTTCGCGTATCTTATCAAAAACCCTGTCTTCCCCCGCGCGGGTGTCAATCACCTTCATCCTTCGGGGTTCTTTCTTGGCAATGGCAAGGTATCCCCTTCTCATGCGCCGGTGGAATTGAATCTTCTCCCTTTCAAAACGCTCCTCTTTTTCCCGTTTCAGAGCCCGATTCCTTCGGAGCGCTCTCTCCAGCCCGACATCAGTGGGGCAATCCAAAAGGAAAGTGATATCGGGCCTGATTCCCTGAGCGGAGAGATGATTGAGGCGTTCAATCCATTTCGAATCCATCCTTCTACCATAACCCTGATAAGCAACGGTGGCATCGCTGAAACGGTCGCAAAGGACGACCCCTCCCTTTTTTAGAAAGGGCTTAATAATCTCCGTCACATGCTGTGCCCTGGCTGCTTCGTAAAGGAGGAGTTCGGTCATGGGGACCATCTCCTGATGGTCCGGGTTCAGGAGGATTTTTCTTATCTTCTCGCCAATGGGGCAGCCCCCCGGTTCCCGGGTTACTTTACAAGGGATGCCTCTTTGGGTCAAATATTTCCTCAGCCGCTGAATCTGAGTGGTCTTACCGCTTCCTTCCACCCCTTCAAAAGTGATAAAAAGAGACAATGATCGCTCCAATAAGTATCTGAAATCCAAATAAAATATATGTCAGAGGTCGATTGAATGTCAAGGGCAGAAGCGTCCTTCTGACGGGAATTCTCTTTTGAAGAAAATTTAAGATTACAAGACTTGCTTAATTCTTGACGTTCGTATATAAAATGAAAACGCTAAGCGGCCTGCCTACGGCAGGCAGACGTCATACGCATAGCAAAGAAGGAGGAGAAGATGAATCAGGTAGAGAAGAAAGTGGATGGGTTCCGGTTTCTTCCGCCGGGATTAAAAGCCTGGATTAAGACCCTCATTCCGGATGAGGATTTTAAAGGGTATATCCCTTGGACACCCATGGCCAGGCCCTTGAATCAGACGACCCTTGCCCTTGTGACCAGTGCCGGCATCAGTTTAAAGACAGATCCGCCCTTTGATATGGAAAGAGAGAAGAGGGAGGCGATCTGGGGTGACCGTTCCTACCGGGCGATCCCGAGAGGAACGACGGAGAAGGATATCGATGTTAATCACTTACACATTAATACAAACTATATCAGGCAGGATATCAACGTCATCCTTCCTCTGGCACGGCTGGTTGAATTTGAGCAGGAAAAAATCATCGGCCGCCTCGCTCCTACGGCCTATTCGTTTTATGGCTTCCAATGGCAGAGTACCGATTTTCTAAAGGAAGCGATTGAGCCTATTTCCAAGGAGATGAAACTTGAAGGAGTTGAGGCAGTTCTTATGACCCCAGCCTGACCCTTTTGCTGCCAGTCCGTTGGACTGGCTGCGAGGTTCTTCGAGGAGGCTGGATTTTCTACAGTTGTTCTGACACCTACCTATGAATTTCATCAGGCGATCGGGATTCCCAGATCTGCCGCCATCGAATATCCTTATGGAAGGCCAGTGGGACAGGTGGGAGATAGGGAAGGTCAGAGAAAAGTTCTGCTCAGAACTCTTGAGGTTCTTGAGAAGGCTAAGAAACCGGGAGAGGTCTGGCATCTGCAATTTACCTGGCCCGAAGAACCCAAAAATGCAGATTGGCAGCCGCCCGAGATGTCTCCGCTGATCAAGTTCTACTTGGAAGATATTAAGAAAGTCAGGAGACAGCAAGAAGAGCAAGCGAAAGCGAAGGTTTAATTTGACGGACCTCAGTTGATCAAGTTCGGACCAATGCTTACAAGTCTCCGCACTGAGACGACCCTTGAGGTCAACGATTGGCAGAGAGAAATCATGGTTGCAGGTCTATTTCTTAAAGACGACGTCACCATAGTAAGCGGTGGCAGATTCGCCGGTGTTGTCGGTATCCGTCATAATCGCCACGCCTGAGATCATCGGCGGCTCCTCCTTGAAAGCTTTCTTGTAGTCCTCATAAATGTTCCGTTCTTCATTCACCCATTGATTGAGTTTGGCCGATCCGCTTTCCACGACAAACATCATCACCCGATCGGTATAGGGATTGGGGACCATTGTCCCAACGGAAGCTTTGCTTTCCCAGATATAGTTGATGGCTGCAAGAGGTGGGTACTCCCCGTACAGCAATCGGATAGCTTCGTATTTCCTTTTTGCAAAAAAGCTCAATTTTGAGGGATCGTATTCAAAGGTGATATAAATTCTGGCCGGGTAGTCATCCCCTTCCTTTCGGTGCACATCACCCTTTTTCAGGATGTTCATCACTTTCCAGCGCCATTGTACGATAGGGTATTCTTTGGGATCGATCTTTGTCTCCCGAGTCAGTCCGGATGCCGACGCTTCTGCCACAGCTTTGACCACCACCGTATCGTTATCCCTAACCAATGTATAAGTCGTATGTTTCTCGATCTTCTTAAATGTGAGAGGCTTCCAGCCGTCTGGAAGCTTCTGGCCCACGGTGGCGGCAGAAAACTTTCCCACTTCGATCATTGCTTGAGATTGAGCCCGAATGGCTGCGGGAAAGCCCAAATGAAACATCAAGATGGAAATCAGAGTGACGGGACTTATAAGAATAATTTTTGCTGTCATCGTTTTAAGAATAGGAAATCGTGATCAGTAGAGACGTTTAAGTTGGAGCATCCGGAACACTTGTCAATTATTCTCCGCACCGTCGGGGGATGGCCTCTCTTTTTTCTTAAAAATTTTCCCGTCGGCGGTTTCGTATTTGGCTATCTTCAGGAGCTTCATTCCAGCTTCGATATTGAATAACGTAACAATTTCGTAATAATTCCCAACCCTGGCGATGACATCAGAGACTGCAGATTCTCCGTACAACTCCATGGCTCCAGCGATTTCGTGTGCGTTAGTCATTTAAACAACCCCCTTGTTGCAAGATAGACCGGTGATCTTTTAGAGCGAATCCTTCTTTTCTTTAAGTCTTGGATTGGCGCTCACAAGATCACCTCTTTACGTATAGATAATCACCTCTTTTCTTATAGTCAAGCTACGAGAAGGAACTGATGGATTCTTGCTACGATAATAGAATACCAAAGGGAGCTGCATCACACAAGGGCTAACATTCCCTAAGCGTTTGCAAATCTATCCTGAATTGCAAAATACGATCTTTCTTGTCGAGAAATACGGCATCCACCCTATTTACCTCCGATGAGTTCTGAGAAAGAATTTCAGGGATGAGCGGTTTCTGACGCACCCGATGTTGGCATACCTGGAGCAGTCGACAAGAAGGAGAATGTATCATGAAACGGAACATAACGCTGTCGGAGGAATTAAAGGAATTGCAGAAGATGAAGGAGGAAATGGACCGTCTGTGGAACAGCCTTCTTGAACAGAGCCACGGGATGAAAGAGGAGGAGTTATGGCAATGGTGTGAAAGGCTCCCGAAATTTGAAGGGGTTGGAAGAAAGAGCCCGAACTCGAAGTTGAGTAAGACTGTCAAATAGCAGCAGCCAAATTCAAACATCTCATCCCCCCCACTCGACGCCCATCTTTTGTTGACAGGGTTAATAAATCGATTGAAAAAATTTTGGATTCTTGATAGGTTAAGACCGAGAGGGAAGGGTATGTTGCGTGCCCGGTGGGGAAAAGGGGGAAAGGACAATGATTAAGTTCATCGTGGGAGTGATTGTCGGGATCCTCCTCTTCTTTTTCTTGCTTTATTTTGGCGGCGGAAAGGCCGTCAAGAAAGTTGGGGAAGGTCTGACCGACACAGGGAAAAAAATGGAGGTGTTGGAAGAAATGGTCAGGAAAGAAAAGGAAGAGATAGGAAAAGGGATAGAGAAAAAATTCCGCAAGGAGGAGAAGGAGATTCCAAAGAAGAGTCAGTAAGTAACGAAAAGGTCGTCAAACTCGCCGGTATAATTCTCCCAGGTCACACTGACATTTTTCACCCTTGCCTCTGAAGGGCCCCGATGGCACCATTGGACGATCTGATCCACCCGGTCCCGATCGCCTTCAAAGACGGCTTCGACACTGCCGTCCCTGCGGTTCTTCACCCAACCTTTTACCCCCAGTCTGGACGCCATCTCCTGAGTGTGGTGCCTGAAAAAGACTCCCTGCACCCTTCCTTCAATGATCACCCGTGCCCTTACCTTCTCCATATGAACCCGCTACGTAAAAGACGCAGTGCCCCAATTTATTGGGCGCGATCCAAACCATCCCGCCGGCGACACCTATCCCGGTGATTTCTGCTCAAGCTAAAAATTATCACAGACAATCCGTTTAATCAACAGGCCATGAGACACAAGGGCACGTTCTCGAACCTTTGGAATAAACAGAGAAAAAAAGTACTTGACAAAATTCGAACAATTCGGTTACTAAACCGTCCAGACTGTATAGAAACAGGAGGAAGTCTATGTCTCCATTGTCGAGTTCCCGTGACAAAATTGTTGATGCCGCAGAGAATGTCGTGATCGAAGTCGGCGCTGCGCACATGACCCTTGACGCTGTAGCCGAGAAAGCAAGTGTTAGCAAAGGAGGACTGCTCTACCACTTTCCCAGTAAGGAAACGCTTCTTAAAGCAATGCTGGAGAGACGGATGCAACGTTTTAAAGAAGCTCAAGAGGGAAAAAGTGCAGAGCTTCAAAACGGGCTGACACGGGAAATAAAGGCCTACATCCTCTCCACCCTGGGGCGCGACCGGAAGACGGATCGGGTCGGTGCTTCACTCCTGGCTGCTATTGCGCATAATCCCAAACTTCTTGATCCTGCACGTAAAGACTACCGAAGACGCTTGAATAAGCTTATCCCGGCCGGACTCGGATTTGAACGAGCGGCCGTCATCGTACTCGCCGTGGATGGCCTTCGACTTCTTGAACTCCTGTCCCTTTCGCCTTTTAATGAGAGCCAGCGAAAAAAGGTGATGGAGGAGCTCCTCAAACTCGCCGATGAAGAAATCAAGAACGGGCGGAGGAAGAAAAAGCGCGACGGCAAAGATGGAAAGATCGCGGTCGAATTGAAGCAAATCTAAAGGAGGGGTTTTGGATGGCAAGAAAAAATCGAGGAGTTGTCTTTTCTCATACGGGCGTTCTCGTGGTCATGGTCTTTGGGGCAGCACTTCTCTTTCTGTTAGGATGCAAGAAAGGGCAAGGGCGAGAAGCATCCTCTCCACCCACCGTCGAAGTGGCGGAGGTTATTAAGAAGGATGTCGCGGTCTATTCGGAATGGATCGCGTCAACGGATGGCTTTGTGAACGCCACAATTCGTGCACAGATCCAAGGCTACCTTCTTAAGCAGGACTACAAGGAAGGAGAATTCGTCAAAAAGGGACAGACCCTGTTCGAGATCGACCCGCGACCCTTCGAAGCAGTACTGGAACAGGCCAAAGGGCAACTCGCACAACAGCAAGCAAGGTGGGAAACCGCCAAGGCTAACCTGGAGCGAATCAAGCCTCTGGCAGAGCAGAAAGCCATGAGCCTGAAAGACCTCGACGACGCCACCGGAGCCGAACAGGCAACTCGCGCGGCAGTGATTGCAGCGCAAGCGGTAGTCAATAAGGCCCAGGTCGACCTCGGCTTCACCAAAATTATCTCTCCCATTGATGGCATCGCCGGTATTGCTAAGGCGCAGATTGGTAATCTTGTCGGCCCTGGATCCATCGAGGAACTGACGACCGTTTCGACGGTTGACCCCATCAAGGTATACATTCCGATGAGCGAGCAAGAATATCTGAGGAACATACAGAATGGCCGAGGACACACCCAGCGGATGATGCCCCTTGATTTGATTCTTGCTGGCGGGAGCGTCCATCAACACAAGGGAGTGCTTGCCTTTGCGGACCGCCAGGTGGATGTGAAGACCGGTACGATCAAGGTCGCCGCCCTCTTCCCCAATCCCGGAAACGTCTTGCGGCCCGGACAATTCGCCAGGGTTCGTGCGCAGACCATGACCAAGAAAGGGGCTCTTCTGGTTCCACAGCGGGCGGTCACCGAACTACAGGGAAGCTACCAGGTGGCAGTGGTGGGTGCTGACAACAAAGTCGATATACGACCGGTAAAGGTGGCCGAACGCGTCGATAACCTGTGGGTGATCGACGAGGGGTTGAAACCTGGGGAGAAAGCTATCGTAGAGGGAATCCAGAAGATTAAACAGGGCATGGAGGTGAGTCCGAAGCCTTACAGTGCCCAACCCCGGGCCACCGGAGAGGCACCTGCGGTTTCCAAGGGAAAACCCGCAACCCAAACCGAGACTCCCAAGAGGTAGGCCGCTATGTCGAAGTTCTTTATCAACCGCCCCATCGTGGCGATGGTCATTTCTATCATCTTTGTGATCTTAGGACTCGTTGCGATGGTGGGGTTACCCGTGGCGCAGTTTCCTGAGGTTGTTCCCCCGGAGATTCAACTTTTCACCACTTATACCGGTGCTGATGCAGAAACCGTCGAGCAATCGGTTGCCACTCCCATAGAGCAGCAGATCAGCGGCGTCGACAACATGAATTACATGTATTCCGTCAACGCGAGCAACGGCACGATGAGGATCTTCGTCAGCTTCGACGTCAAGACCGACCCCAACACGGATCTCATCTTCACGCAGATGCGGCAGAATCAGGCCCAAGCCCAGCTTCCACTCGATGTGCGCAATTATGGCGTGACGATGCAGAAATCGAGATCTTCCCCCCTCATGATCCTTGCCCTTTATTCCCCCAGAGGGACACACGACGCGACATTTCTGGCAAACTACGCCAATATCAATCTCATCGACCCACTCGTGAGGGTGCCCGGCGTCGCTATGGTGACCATCTTTGGCGCGGGCCAGTATGCGATACGTATCTGGGTCAAGCCCGATATCCTCGGGAAGCTTGGACTCACTGTTCCGGACATCGTCAACGCGGTGCAGAAGCAGAATACGGTTAATCCGGCCGGACAGATCGGGAGCGAACCTGTCCCGCCAGGGCAAGAATTTACCTATACGGTTCGTACCCAGGGCCGCCTCATGACCGAGGAGGAATTTGGCTCGATTGTTGTCCGCGCCAACCCGGATGGATCGATTGTCCGGGTGAAGGATGTGGCCAGGATCGAACTGGGAGCGCAGATTTACAACATCATAGGCCGGATCGATGGCAAACCGGCTGGACTCATGGGCATCTATCAGTTGCCGGGTTCCAATGCCCTGGCTACCGTCCAGGGCGTGAGGAAACTCCTGGACGAGGCCAAAAAACGCTTCCCTGCCGACCTCGACTACACTGTTTCCCTTGACACAACAAGACCCATCAATGAAGGAATTAGTGAGATCGTCAAAACACTTTTTGCGGCACTGGCCCTCGTGATCCTCGTGGTCTTCGTTTTTCTTCAGGGGTGGAGGGCAACGCTCATTCCGGCCCTTGCCGTTCCGGTTTCCCTCATCGGCACCTTTGCCGTCTTTCCCATACTGGGGTTTTCGATCAACACCTTGTCGCTATTCGGCCTTGTGCTGGCCATCGGACTGGTCGTGGATGATGCCATCGTCGTCGTCGAGGCGGTGGAACGCCACATCGAGGAAGGCTTGTCTCCTAAGGAAGCATCGCTCAAGGCCATGCAGGAAGTTTCAGGGCCGGTCATGGCCATTGCCTTGATCCTCACGGCGGTCTTCGTCCCCACGATTTTTGTACCGGGTATCACGGGTAGGCTCTATCAGCAGTTTGCAGTCACCATTGCAATCTCTGTCCTCATCTCGGCCTTTAACGCTCTGACCCTCAGTCCAGCACTCTGCGCCCTCCTCCTCAAGCCAGGGAAGGAGACACGGGGTCCTCTGGGCGCCTTTTTCAGGTCTTTCAACCGGATCTTCGGCCGGGCTTCCAACGGCTACGTCAGTTTGTGCGGAACTTTGATCCGGAAGAGTGGGCTCAGTCTTCTCTTTCTGGTTGGGATAACGGTCCTTGCCGGCCTTCTCGGCAAAGGAATCCCCACGGGATTCTTGCCTGAGGAGGACTTGGGATACATGTATATCAATGTCTCCCTGCCCGATGCGGCATCGTTACAGCGCACGGACGAGACATGCAGAAAAGTCGAAGAGATTCTTAAGAACACCCCGGGCGTTGAGCACTATCAGACGGTCGCCGGTCTTAGCTTGATGAGTATTGCTCAGAATACCTACAGCGGTTTTTTCTTCGTGACATTGAAAGAGTGGAAGGACCGGAAAAAGCCGGAGGAACAATATCAGGCCATCATGGCGCACCTTAACAAGGAGCTCAGCAAACTGCCTCAGGCCGTGGCCTTTGCCTTTCCTCCCCCGGCCATCCAAGGGATCGGGCTGGCCGGGGGCGCAACGCTCGTTCTCGAGGACCGTGCAGGGAAAGACATCTCTTTTCTGGGAGAGAACGTTAACAAGTTCCTTGATGCTGCTCGCAAGAGACCTGAGCTCGCGCGAGTGACGACGACGTTTCTCCCCTCTGTTCCCCAACTCTTCGTCAAGGTCGACCGGGACAAGGTGCTCAAGCAGGGTGTTGATTTGGCTCAAGTCTACCAGACCCTTCAAACCTTCATGGGCGGCTATTTCATCAACTACTTTAACCGCTTTGGCCGTCAGTGGCAGGTCTATGTCCAAGCAGAAGGGGAATACCGCACCAGGGCAGAGAATGTCGGGCAGTTTTACGTGCTCAACGATAGGGGCGATCCTGTGCCGCTCTCGGCGGTCACCACGATAGAGTCCCGCCCCGGCCCTGAATTTACGATGCGATACAACCTGTATCGCTCAGCACAGATCAATGCGATGGGCAATCCCGGCTTCAGCTCCGGCCAGGTGATGAATGCACTCGAAGAGGTCTTCCGTCAGACGATGCCGGGCGAAATGGGACTTGACTACATCGGCATGAGCTTCCAGGAAAAGAAGGCCCGGGAAGGCATCCCGGCATCGGCCATCTTCGGATTTTCGGTGCTGTGTGTCTTTCTCATCCTTGCAGCGCAGTATGAGAGCTGGTCCCTGCCGTTTAGTGTTCTCCTCGGTACTCCCGTCGCTGTCTTCGGCGCCTTCGCCGCAATCTGGCTGCGTGGCCAGGTGAACAATGTTTATGCACAGATCGGCCTCCTCGTCCTCATCGGTCTTGGCGCAAAGAATGCCATCCTGATCGTCGAGTTCGCGAAGAGGAGACATGAACAGGGAAGGTCGCTGATCGATGCCGCCCTTGAGGGAGCCCGGCTGCGTCTCCGGCCGATCCTCATGACCTCCTTCGCGTTCCTCCTCGGTGTGCTCCCGCTTGCCTTCTCCAGGGGTGCGGGTGCGGTGGCGCGACAGATCATGGGCACTGCGGTCATGGGAGGCACGACGGCTGCATCGGTCATCGCCATATTCCTCATCCCCGTGACGTTTTACGTCGTTCAGAAACTCTTCCTGGGCAAGAAAGAGGGACACGCGAAAGAAGAAGGAGGAGACCATGCGTAAGGGTATCATTTTTTCTCTGTTTGCACTTGCAGTGTTTGGATGCATGGTGGGCCCGAACTACAAGCGGCCCGTCGTTGAGGCTCCAACCTCATGGCGCTTTGAGGAGAAAGAGGCCAGAGAGGTTGCCAATACGGCATGGTGGGAACAGTTCGATGATTCCGTCCTGAACGAACTCGTTCGGATCGCGCTGAAAGAGAATAAGGATGTCAAGATTGCTGCAGCAAGGGTTGAAGACTTTGCGGGTCGGTATCGTACCACCCGCGCACCGCTTCTTCCACAGGTGGGTGCCGGTGCAAACGCAGGCAGAAGCCGCGCTACGGAGAGAGGCACGAGCCCTATCGACGGCACGATCAATCCTGCGAATAACTTTCAGATCTTCCTGAACGCCAACTGGGAAATAGACCTGTGGGGAAAGCTCAGGCGGGCAACAGAGGCGGCCCGTGCGGACCTCCTGAGCACGGAGGAGGCACGAAGGGCCGTCATTCTCACACTGGTTACCTCCGTGGCGAGCGCCTATGTCAATCTTCGTGATCTTGACATGCAACTCGAAATCGCAAAGCGAACGGCCAAAAGCCGCCAGGAATCTTACAATCTTTTTCAACTGCGATTCCGGGGAGGCGCGATTTCAGAGCTCGAACTGAATCAGGTCAAATCCGAGTATGAGCAGGCCCTCTCTACAATACCCCTCATTGAAAAAAGGATCGCCCAGCAGGAAAACGGACTGAGCGTACTCCTCGGGCAAAATCCAGGTTTCATCCCTCGGGGAAGAATGATCGATGAGCTTGTCCTTCCAGCCGTTCCCGCGGCCCTGCCATCCGAACTCCTCACGAACCGTCCTGACATCCGACAGGCAGAACAAGATCTTATTGCTGCGAATGCCAGGATAGGCGTGGCAAGATCTCAGTACTTTCCGGTAATCTCTCTGACGAGCTCGTTTGGTTATGCGAGCACGGACCTATCAAAGCTGTTTAGCGGGCCCGCAAGGGTGTGGAGCTTTGCTGCGCCTCTGACCGCCCCCATCTTCACTGCCGGCGCTATTTCGGGACAGGTCAAGTCAGCGAAGGCAGCGCAACAACAGGCTCTCTTCCGGTATCAGCAAGTTATCCAGACGGCATTTCGCGAGGTTGAAGACGCCCTGATCGACCAGAAGAGATCGAGGGAACAGCTTGAGATTGAGGCCCAGCGGGTAATCACATTGCGGAACTACGCACGCATTGCTCGCCTACGATTTGACAGCGGATATACGAGTTATATTGAGGTACTCGACGCAGAGCGCAGTCTCTTTGATGCCGAACTCTTCCACGCGCAAACCAAAGGAATCCTCTTCCAGGCACTGGTGAACCTTTACAAGGCCATAGGAGGCGGCTGGGTCATGGAAGCGGGTCGCATGGCAACAGTCCATTGAGGAAGCCTTCCGATCTGTCAACGCTAAAGCATCAGAAATTAAACTTGAAAAGTTGCCTTGGGATCGATTAGAATTTCGGAAGTTTCTTGTTTGAGGGGGTTCCGGGCAAGGAGATGAAGTCACTCTATCTGGGGATTGATATCGGCTCCGTCAGCGCAAATACGGTCATCCTGGATGATCGCCGGAATGTGCTGGAAGAGCATTACACACGCATCAAGGGCCAACCTCTCCAGACCGTTCAGAAGGTACTGGAAGAGATCCTCCACCGGATCGGGCTGGAACAATTTCATTCCCTCTCTTTTACCGGGACTGGAGGAAAGCTTCTCTCCGATCTCTTAGGGGGAAATTTTATCAATGAGATTATTGCCCAGGCCAAGGCAGTCCAATATTTCTATCCACAGGTCAGAACGATCATCGACATCGGGGGAGAGGATTCCAAGCTGATCCTCCTCGAAGAAGAGGAGGGCCGTTTCAAGATCAGCGACTTCTCGATGAATACCCTGTGTGCGGCTGGCACCGGATCCTTTCTCGATCAGCAAGCCAGTCGATTAGGCCTGACCATTGAAGAATTTGGGCAACTCGCTCTCAAATCAGCGAACCCTCCTCGCATTGCAGGACGATGCAGCGTTTTTGCCAAATCGGACATGATCCATCTCCAACAGATCGCCACCCCGGATTACGACATCGTGGCTGGTCTCTGTTATGCCTTGGCCAGAAATTTCAAGAGCAACATCGGCAAAGGAAAGATCTTTGTGAAGCCCATCTCCTTTCAAGGAGGGGTTGCAGCCAATGTGGGGATGAGGAAAGCCTTTCTGGATGTATTAGAACTTTCCGACGGGGAGCTCATCATTCCAGAACGTTTTGCTTCGATGGGAGCCCTGGGTGCCATTCTCGTGACTCAGGAAGGGAGAGAGGGCAAAAGGGGGTGGACTGGGCTCAGCCGCCTTAATCAATATCTCCGGAACCATCGGGAAGAAAAGACTTCTCTAAAACCTCTTTCCCTCTCCCCCGATCATCTCATCCAGCGAGAGCAGGTCAACCTTTCTTCCGACAATTCAAGGGAAGGGAAGATCGAAGCCTACCTTGGTTTGGACGTAGGTTCCATCAGCACCAATCTCGTTGTCATTGACCGGGAGAAGAGAGTCCTTTCAAAACGTTATCTGATGACCGCAGGCCGGCCGATCGAGGCGGTTCGCATCGGCCTTCAAGAGATCGGTGAAGAGATCGGAGATCGGGTAGAGATTCAAGGGGTCGGGACAACCGGGTCCGGCCGTTATCTTACTGCAGATTTTGTGGGAGCGGATCTCGTGCGAAATGAGATCACCGCTCAGGCCACGGCAGCCATCTATATTGATCCAGGAGTGGATACCATTTTTGAGATCGGCGGGCAGGACTCGAAGTATATCAGCATCGACAACGGGGTGGTGGTCGATTTTGAGATGAACAAGGTCTGTGCTGCCGGAACGGGATCGTTTCTGGAAGAACAGGCCGAGAAATTGGATGTCTCCATCAAGGAAGAATTCGGAAGCCTTGCCCTCTCTGCCGACGAGCCGGTAAGGATGGGAGAACGATGTACGGTGTTCATCGAGTCCGATCTGGTTCATCACCAGCAGAGAGGAGCTGAAAAAGATGACCTCATTGCCGGGCTCAGTTATTCCATTGTTCAAAACTACCTCAATCGCGTCGTCGGAGACCGCCGCATTGGAAATCGCATCTTCTTCCAAGGCGGGACGGCTTTCAACAGAGGAGTGGTTGCTGCCTTTGAAAGGGTTCTGGACAAAGAGATCGTCGTTCCCGAGAATCACGATGTGACAGGGGCCATCGGCGTTGCCCTTCTGGCGATGGAAGAACAGACATGGGAGCGTTCAGGTTTTAAAGGGTTCGACCTGAGCCAGCGCCGTTATGAACAGACTTCTTTCGAATGTAAGGGTTGCCCCAATCTCTGCCTCATCCGAAAGGTGAGTGTCGAAGGGGAGAAACCTCTCTTTTATGGCAGCCGATGTGAGAAGTACGATGTCATCAAACGGACGAAGGGCTCGACCATTCCGGATCTTTTTGAAGAAAGAGAGAAGATGCTTTTTGCTCCTTATGAAGGGGAGCAGAGCCTTCCATCCAATGCCCCGGAGATTGGAATACCGAGGATTCTCTACTTCCATGAGATGTTTCCTTTCTGGAAGGCATTCTTTATGGAGTTGGGCTACCGAGTGGTTCTGTCGGATGCCACGAACAAAGAGTTGATCCGAAAAGGGGTGGAAAATGTCGTTGCTGAAACCTGCTTTCCCATCAAGGTCAGTCATGGCCATATTCTTAATCTTTTGGAAAAAGGCGTGAAGAGGATCTTCTTGCCGAGCATTGTCAACCTGAAGACCTCGCATCCGGAAATCCCGAATAGTGCGGCATGCCCTTATGCACAATCCTTCCCTTATGCCGTTCCTTCTTCCATCGATTTTAGAAAGAAGGATGTGAAAATCCTTCAACCCATCCTCCACTTGGGGTTCGGCAGAGACCATCTGGAGAAGGAGTTGATCGAATTTTCAAAATCTCTTCATCGTCGGTCGAAGCGTGTAAAGAAGGCCCTTGAGAAGGCGGAGAGAATCCAGGCCTTGTTCTTTCAAGCCCTTCTCAATCGTGGGAAAGAGGTTTTGAATGAAGCTGGCCCAAGTGATAAGGTGATGGTTATCGTGGGCAGACCTTACAACTCCTGCGATTCAGGGGTAAACCTCGAGATTCCAAAAAAACTGAGGGACTTGGGGGTCCTCCCCATACCCATGGACTTCCTCCCGTTGGAGTCCGTGGCGCCTTCCGAAGAGATCCGGGAGATGTATTGGCGATACGGACAGAGAATATTGGCGGCCGGGAAGATCATCAAGGAAGACCCCAGACTTTTTGCAGTTTACATCACCAATTTTGGTTGCGGCCCGGATTCGTTCATCAGCCACTTCTTCAGGGACCTGTCGAAGGGAAAGCCTTATCTCCAACTGGAGATTGATGAGCACAGCGCGGATGCAGGGGCGATCACTCGATGCGAAGCCTTCTTAGACAGCTTGAAAAATGTTGAAGCGAAGAAGGAATTTCCCTCAAAATGGGAAAAGGCAAAGACGGACCGAACAAAAAAGATCTACATTCCCTATATGTGTGACCATTCCTTTGCGGTGGCAGCGGCTTTTCAGGCCTGCGGCGTGGATGCGGATGTCTTCCCGGAATCAGACGAAGAGACCCTCTACTGGGGACGGAAACTCACCTCGGGCAAAGAGTGTTATCCTTGTATCCTGACTACGGGCGACATGGTCAAGCTGGTGAAGGATCCTCATTTCGATCATTCACGCGCCGCTTTCTTCATGCCTTCTGGTAACGGGCCATGTCGGTTTGGGCAATACCATCGCTTCCATCGCCTCGTGCTGGATGACTTGGGTTTTCATCATGTTCCCATTTACTCACCGAATCAGGATGAGACGCTTTATCGTGATCTGGGCATTATGGGTTCCCGATTCACCCGCCTGGGATGGCAGGGAATTGTTGCGGTAGACCTTCTGATGAAAAAACTCTTGGAGACCCGGGCCTATGAGAAGGAAAAGGGAAAAACAGATCAGGTCTATCAGAAGTCTTTAAAAGGAGTCTGTGAAGCGATCCTCAAGGGAGAAGATCTGGAAGAAGTTCTTCAGAAGAGCATCGAGGATTTCAATCGAGTCGAAGTGGAAGGGCTCGGGACAAAACCCCTCATTGGAATTGTAGGAGAGATCTTTGTTCGGCTCAATCGCTTTGCCAACGAGAATGTGATTCGAAAGATCGAACAGTTTGGAGGAGAAGCATGGATCGCCCCGTTGACGGAATGGATTCTCTACGTCAACACCATTGCCAAGAAAAGGAGTCTCAAAACCAAATCTTTTTCGAATCTTTTAAAAGTTTTTCTGACGGACTATTATCAGAAAAAAGACGAACATCATTTGGAGAAAATATTTAGAGGCCATCTCAGAAACTTCGGCGAACCCAAGACACGATCGATTTTCAGAAAGGCGAAGCCGTACCTGGATCCTTCCTTTGAAGGAGAGGCAATTCTCTCCGTTGGGAAAACGGTCGATTTTGCCAGAAGGGGTGCAAGCGGCGTCGTCAACATCATGCCGTTTACATGCATGCCGGGGACGATTGTCAGTACCCTGCTTAAACGGTATCGAGAGGAAAATCATAACATCCCTATCCTCAACATGGCCTATGATGGGCAGGAGCAGACCAACACGTTAACCCGCCTTGAAGCCTTCATGTATCAAGCTAAAGAGTTTCGGAATAGGAAGGCTAAGATAGCCTAACTCCTTGTAATATAAGAGATTTTATTTTTAGTTGTACTTTGTTAAAAAAATCACATTTTTTTGTTGACTTTTTTTAAAAGGAGGTGGTATAAGGTGAAAGAACTTTATCATATACCTCCAACATATGAAATTGGTTCAATTTCTATTGATTCTTTTTTTACTACCAGGTCTTCCACTATTTCAAATAGGTCAGGCCATCGATATTGAATGGTTGGTTTGCGAAAACTCCCTCGTTATAAAATCAGAGATGGACGGTCCTTCCGTTAATCAAAATGTTTGTTCTAACCCAAGGCCTCCATCTGTTTTTCTCAATCAAACAAAAATTTTCTTTCAATCGAAGAACCCTTTATCTGTTTTACTTTCCTATTTTCAGGGGACCTCTCCATTCTGGAGACCGCCACCTCGCTTTCATCCTCCCTTGTCTTAATCACCCCTTAGATAAAAGGGTTCCCAGGTGTGAACGAAGACCTTTCCATACATTGTCAGGAGGTAAATGAGTATGAAGATGGATAATTGGACATTTGGAATCACGATGATCATTGTCGGAATGGGGGGTACGCTCTTAACTCTTTGGATCTTGAGTCTCATTATGAGCGTTCTGAAAAGGGCCTTCCCTTATAAAAAAGAGGAATAGGGTAAGTGAAAAGCGGGATTATGAAAAGGAGGGATCAGACATGTCAGAGGCAATTCTAGGCGGATTGAACGGACTCATCTCTGGATTTGCAAATCTCCACTGGTCTAATCCGGTCATGATTATAGTAGGACTCGTTCTTCTTTATCTCGGCATCAAAAAAGATTTCGAACCCTTGCTCCTTGTCCCTATTGGATTTGGGTGCATCCTTGTCAATATCCCATTGGCGGGGCTTATGGAGGAAGGAGGATTTTTAAGAATCATCTACGATGCAGGCGTTATAACGGAGGTATTTCCTCTTCTCATCTTTGTTGGTATTGGTGCCATGACCGACTTCGGTCCCCTTCTGGAGAATCCGAAGATATTCCTCCTCGGAGCAGCAGGCCAGTTCGGGATTTTTTTAACATTGGCATTAGCGCTGGCCTTGGGTTTCACAAAGTTAGAAGCTGTCTCCATTGGGATCATTGGTGCCTGTGATGGTCCGACAGCGATTTATGTGACCTCTCAGTATGCTCCTCATCTTCTAGGTGCGGTTTCCGTAGCAGCTTATTCCTACATGTCTCTCGTTCCTGTTTTTCAGCCTCCTATTATGAAGCTTCTCACCACTAAAAAAGAGAGGATGATCAATATGGGGACGGTTAGAAAGTCGGCTTCAAAGACCACCAAGATCGTCTTTCCTTTAGTTGTAACAGTGATCGGGGGTCTCATCGCACCCAAGGGACTACCTCTGTTAGGAACGATCATGTTGGGGAATCTGATGAAGGAATGTGGGGTCGTGAGTCGGCTCACCAAGGCTTCAGAAAATGAGATTGCCAACATCGTTACCCTCCTCTTGGGAATCTCTATTGGAGCGACCATGGATGGCAAAGTCTTTATAACGCCGCAGACGTTGATCATCCTGGCTCTGGGATTTTTAGCTATCTGTCTCGATACAGCCTGTGGTGTTTTGTTCGGAAAAGTGATGAATTTTTTGTCAGGGGGTAAAATCAATCCTCTCATCGGAGCAGCAGGTATTTCAGCCTATCCGATGTCGGCAAGGGTGGTTCAAAAGGAAGGCCAAAAATATAATCCAAAAAATTACCTTCTCATGCATGCCATGGGATCAAACACAGGTGGTCAGGTCGGTTCGGTTATGGCCGCAGCAGTCATG
>Ga0315282_10000939_pt1 | contig 57000 bp, 56 predicted proteins | sample YL17G07_20_MG_FD_203693 | JGI IMG/M metagenome (GOLD analysis project Ga0315282, IMG submission 203693) | Sediment microbial communities from Yellowstone Lake, YNP, Wyoming, USA - YL17G07_20 | ecosystem: Environmental > Aquatic > Freshwater > Lake > Sediment | place: USA: Wyoming | collected...
TTCGGGAACGATTACGCTCGCGGCCTAGAAACGTTGAGGCATCTGGGGTTCTCTCAGGTCTCTACGAATCCTGTGCTGGCAGCGAAAGCCTTTGAAGAAGACCCAGGATTGGTCAAGAAACTGCGGAAAGAGATCAGCGAGAACTCGAGTTGGAAACAAGACCCACAGAAATACGCACACGACATAGTGATGGCCGGGACGCTTCTTGCCCTATGGCCGAACCTCGAGGTCTTCAGACCACTAGCGTTCCTCTTAAACAACTGGGACTACATGATCAGTTTCCAGTTGAACCCGAACGTCGCCGACGATGTCAAAGCGAGTCTTGATGATGCAAGACGAGCATACAAGCTAGTTCGGCATCATCTTGTCATCTATGATAGATGCTTGGGCATTCCGAACCCAGGCAAGGTGCATCCGAACCTCGTTTTCAAGGTCGCCGGCAGCTCAAGAGCTGCGAGAGAGGTCACGCGAGCACTCAATGCAGCTGGAATAGGCACTAACAACACGGTCACGTACACCGTGACACAGGAGGTGCAGTTGATCATCGATGCCTTGGAGGGCAAATCTAGGGCTGTGAAATCTGGAAAACCTCTCACCCGGACCTACGAGACGAACATGGGTGGACGATTCGTAAGTCATCTTCGCGAGGTTGAAGCAGAGAGAATCCTTCTTGATATTGTGCGCCGAATCGGCGAAGAAAAGGCGAATGAGCTTCTACTGCAACTCGCGAAAGGGCTCGGTCTCTCAGACCAAGACAGTGGCCGCCTACGGAGCGCCCCCAATGTTGCTCAGAAGGTCAAGATCGTCTGTGCCTTCAAGAATCTGAAAACGCTCGCTCACGAGGCCTTCATGACTGTCGCAACTGAAGGAGACATGAGCCGAGCTGAGATTGAGCAACTTGAAGCAGATCTCAAGAAGGCTGGCACGCTCGTCGCAAAGAGAGTCTACTGGGTCTTCTATGACAGGAAGAATCATGATAGGTGGGTGGTTTGGCTCCAGCGGCAACACAAGATAAGCCGCCGAGACGCGATCACCGTCCTAGACTCTATGGACGTGCTTCCTGCATCCAAACGAGTCCCTGAGGATACGTACGACACGCTAGGCTCTCCCAACATGTGCAACACCGAGTTTCCAAATCACGCAAGAGCAGTGCAGCTCTACTCCGAGCGTGACAACTTCGACCTGAATTCCTTCAGGAACGCGGTAACATCAGCGCCTGACCAAGAGGTGGTCAAACGACTGATGAGTATCGATGATTTCGTTCGAGGATACGATTCGACAAAGGCTATCTCGACAGAATTGGTCCGTGTCGGAGTCCTGTCTGATGAGCAGGAACTGGGTCTTGGAGGGGTCCCGGAAGATGAATGGCAGGGTTTTGGAGCAGTCCAGAAGACAATGGCTGAGTTCAAAGATGCGTATGAGAGATTCCTCGCACGCTGTGTAGATCTCGCCAGCGCGGAATTCAGGTAGCTGATGACAAGCTTCATTTTCTGTCGAGATTGACTTCTTCCTGATGATCGGAATGGAAAAGCGCATTAGAATAACAACCAGAGCAACGGGCGCCGTGGAGGCCGTTATGACCTCTGAGAATCCTAAAACGGCAGAGGCGATCTGGACGGCGCTTCCAATCAAAGGTAACGCGAACACATGGGGAGACGAAATCTACTTCTCAATCCCAGTGAGCCTCAAGGAGGAGAAAGCGAGAGCCGAGGTTGAAGTTGGGAGCATTGCGTATTGGCCGCCGGGCAAGGCGCTATGCATCTTCTTCGGAGCAACCCCGGTTAGTCAACATGGTGAGCCACGGGCTTACAGTCCCGTCAACGTTTTTGCCAAGGTTACCACTGATGTAACAGCCTTCAAGAAGGTCCGCGACGGCGATCAAGTGACCGTAGAAAAGGTCGAAATCTGAGGTCGTGTGTGACCAATTGACCCACTGTCACGCGAGTTTAGACTGGACTTATCGTGGAATGCGAGCGCTAGTCCTTGAGAATCGCTACCTAAGGCTCGTCTCGCTTCTCGACAAAGGATCAGACATCGCAGAGTTGACCTACAAGCCGCTCGACCTTGACCTATTATTCCACGCACCGAATGGCTACAGGAAACCTGGAACCGTTGTCGGAACCTGCAAGAGATCTGAAGGAGAATTCATGGAGTATTACGGAGGGGGCTGGCAGGACATTCTTCCGTTTGCAGGCAACGAACCGATCAAGCACAGATTCGGCGAGTGGGGTATGCACGGCGAGACCCCGCTCCTTCCCTGGGACGCAGTAATCGAGAAAGACTCCCCTTCTGAAGTGACCGTGAAGCTCTCCGTAGATACTCCGCGATATCCATTCCATCTGGACAAGTGGGTCACAATCAATGACAAAACGGCAACAATATCGATACGAGAGAGATTGACGAATACTAGCGCTCAGACGCTCGAGTACTGTTGGGTCCAGCATCCTGCTCTCGGTAGCCCATTCGTGGGCCCAGGCACAAGGATAACCGTCCCCGCTGAGACCGTCGTGATGGACAAGGCAGAGCCGTGGGGTCGCCTCAAAGCGGAAACGACCTACAGATGGCCATACGTGGAGGACAAAGCCGGAAACAAGGTCGATCTGAGCGTACTGCCAGCGGACAATGTGGTTGCTGACGAGACAGCCTTCATTACAAACATCAAGGAACCATGGTATGCTGTCGTGAATCCGGATCTCAAGCTCGGGTTCGCGCTGAGATGGGACCTATCTGTATTTCCAGGTCTCTGGTTCTGGCAGAGCTACCGAATTCCGGATCATCCATGGTTCGGAAAGGCGTACTGTATCGCGCTGGAACCATGTTCTGGCCACCTCACAGCCTACGAGCAGCTGAAAAGGGGAACCATCAAGAAACTCGAAGGCAATGCATCCCTCGAGAGCCAGCTGACCGCCACAGTGTTCCCCGGAGTCGAGAAAGTGAAGACTGTCAACCCGGACGGAGCTGTTGTTCCATCCTAGGCGGTCTGAACCAATTGTTACAGTGATGTATACACGAAACGATCCTGATAGGCGCGATTGTACCGTAACGGTGAATGCCTCAGATCGTGGGGCTTGGAAACCGAATGGTTTAGAATCTCCTCCCCACGAACTTGGATATGTGATCAAGATGGCTCTTGCAATCTTAGGTGCCCTTGGCGGCGCAGCTCTCGGCGGATTCGGCGGATTGGCTCTTGGCGGATTTACTGGAGCAGCGATAGGAGGCCTAGCCGGGGCCGCGGTCGGTGGAGCAGCAGGTATAGCTCTATCCTATCCGTGGTACTACCATCATTACTGGTCTCCCTACTACCAACCATACCAGTACTATCAGCCGTACTATCCTACAATGACTCCGTACATGTACCCGCGATATCCGATGCAGTGGTTCCCAGCGCCCGTTTTCGGGTACTGGTAGACGCTTCGCCCAGACTTGAGTGTTCAATCAACAGATTCCACTGGGCCGAGCTGCGCCGAATCACTAGCGCAACGTGCGCGGTCTAGCAATCAGTGAGGGCAGACGCTCTGCTATGCTTGCGCGATTCCCTAGAGTAGCGCTTGTCTCCTCGTCCAGACATACCAGATTGCGAGCGTAACTCCCCTCAAACTCGGTTGGGATTGTTCTGAGGATATCTAGCCATCTCATGGTTGAATCGGAGCTTTGAAGTATCCTGAGAAAACTCCCACGGACCCTCAGTTTTCTCGTGACAAAGGCCTTGCTTGCTCCTAACTTGCCGAGCAATATGTCAACCCAAACGCCGTAGGGCCCTGAGAGCACGAAGTCGGTCTGTCGCTCTCCCTCCCAAACTTCCAGTATCTGTACTCCATACTGCCAAACTTTGGCAACCACAATCAACCTCGTTGTATCTGCATCATGTTCCCTTGATGTCGAACTGGGAGTATTGTCCTTCGAATTCCGTCCGAAGTGTCTTGAGAATTTCAACCCAGCGTAGAACGCCATCGGAATACTTCAGGAGTTTAATGAAGTTGCCTTTGACTTTGAGCTTTCGAGTCATCAGCGCCTTGTTCGCTCCAAGCTTCCCTGTCAAGATCTCGACCCATGTTCCGTATGGCGCCGATATCCGGAATGTTGCCTCCCTTTCCGTCGGGTAGACCTCCACGATCTTTCCATCTTCAACTCTGTAGCAGAGAGTAAGCGCTTGGGCGACACCTTTCTCAGGCTCGGCCTCAAGCACGAGCGTGTAGATCTCGTTCTCACCCTTCGAGAGCTCAAGGTACTTTGCATCAGAATTCGTTCTCTTCAAAACTTCTTGCATATACTCAGGACTGCCCAGTTTCAAGAAGCCCGCCTCGACATCTAACTGATCTTGGCTATGATCTTAACAGCTTCGGTGCGAGGTTTTGCCAAGACCTCGAAGCCCCTCTCAACGAGCTGCTCCAGTGGTATTACGTCAGAGATCAGGGATCTTACATCGACACGCTTCTTGGCAATGAAGTCAATCGCGCTGGGGGTTCTCCTCGTACCCACAATAGCTGCCCTTGATGTCCAGCTCGTTCAAGATCGCATCACAGAGACTGGCAGAAAGTTGCAAAGTGCGGCCCACCAATAGCGCCCTGATGGAACTTGGGCAACGGCTCACCGCATCCACCTGCCATCAAACTGATCCAATCTTCGCGAGTCTGTTCCAGTTCCTCTTTCGATACTAAGCGCTAAATACGCGTCGGAATCAGACTGCGTTTCGTGACGAACTTGTGGAAGATCTCTGCAAACGTATGGGCATTCTTTGAGAGACAGACACGCTTCTTCCGACTGGGGGAAAGAGTTCCCCTTGAAGAGATCATGAAAGGGTTAAGGCAACTGGGCTTTGACGGAATCGAGTTGGGCATATTCGACCCAGCGAAGGACTGCTCGAGTGGAGAAGTTCGCAAGACGAACGAATTGCTCAAGCCTTACAGCCTTGAAGTGCCCTCTCTATACGTTGACATCGCAGTCCACTGGCCTCTAGCTGCCTTCACTCACCCGGATGCAAAGGTCAGGCGAGACGTAACCCAGCTTCTCAAGACATCCCTAGAGACCGCGAAATCGTTTGGAACCAAAATGGTTGGCATTTCTCCGGATTGTGATGGTTTTCCGCATCCTTTTGGAGTGAATTTCAAGGACGCTTGGAATTGGATGAGAGAAGGAATCTCTGATTGCGTCGACGCTGCTGCCGATGCAGGTTTGAAGTTGGCATTCGAATACAAGCCCAAGGAGACGCGCAACTTCTCTCTTATTGCAAACGCGGATGTGGTACTAAGGCTGATTGACCAAGTCGGCTCGAGCAATCTAGGGGTGCTCTTGGATACAGGCCACGCTATGTACGCAAAAGAGGATCTTCCGACTACTGTCGAAAAACTCGACAAAGCACTGTTTCATGTTCATCTCTGCGATAACTACGGAGACTGGGATGATGACCTGGCTCCAGGCGTTGTTCATGACTTCACACAGTTCTTCGGGGCTCTGAAAAGGACCGGATACAAGGGATTCGTGGGCTTGGACATCTTTCCATTGCAGGATCCTTTTGGAGAATGGAGAAGAAGCAAGGAATACATCGACCAGATGTATTCCAAACTCGCGTAACAGGTCTCGTGGGTTACTCCTTTCCCGATCTGCATGCAGGGATGCGGCGTCCTATTGCTCCGATCAGATCAGGGCTAGGCTCTCGACGCGGAGGGTTGTCCGCGCGGAAAAAGGGAACCACGCCCCATGGATGGCCGTGTTTTGCGTCAGGTTGGCGGATTTGTGGCAGGTTCAGGCTTATTCGTCAAATATTTTTTTGGGGCCATTCTGGGGGCGTTGGGCGGTGTATGTTGGGTGAGCCTTGATGGAGCAGGCGAAGTCTACTTCACGGTCCAAGAGGTTATGGTGTCGTCAATTTGCTTGGCGGCTATGTAGCTTGGAAGCCATACTTTTTCGAAGTAGTCCACGTGCCTGAGCCATTTCTTGATGACGCGGGCATCTCGTATCTGCTTGCTCGCAAGAGCTGCGATTAACGCATCTCCGCCTGCGGCCTCGTTGCTCCTGGTTGCGTGTTGAACTCGGTAGCCTGTGATATCAGCCAGAATCCTGCGATAGGCTCGGCTTTTCGCGGTGGGCCCCGAGATCAACATGATCTTTGAGAGCTCAATTCCAGCATTCCTGGCAGGAGCCTCATGTCTGAGCAGGTCGAATGCCACGCTCTCCAGTATCGATCTGTAGAGTTCTCCCCTTGTTGGCATTCCCGCCAGACCGTGGAAGCCGCCGAATCTGGAGGGGTTCCAGTCAGGGGTTCTCTCACCCATCATCTGAGGAATGAAGGAGATACCCTTCTCGGCGGCTATCGAGGATTCCGCTGCCTGGGTTCAGTGCTGAGATGCAGATGGCAGATATGTCGTCGGGGTCAATTCCCTTCGCTCTTGAGAGAGTTATCACTTTTCGGAGGGATTCGAAGCATGCTTGCATCCAAACTTGTGGATCTTGCTCCGACCACTTCGGCCTTGGGGAACTCGGGAAGTATTCGAAAGATGAAGCGGCAGCTCTTACGTCCCCGCTCTCAACGTCCACTACAACAGACTTCGTGCTGCTTGTTCCTATATCGCATCCAATGACACATGTCACGAATGCCACCATCCCCTCAGAATATCTGCCTACTCAAGCTAAGGCTTGTGGAATCCCTCAGACAGACATTCTGAAACAGAGCTGAGCACCTTGACGAGCAACAACGTGAATCCGCACACATCAAAACTAGTGACAATACCGAGCCATGTCTTGCGAGCCCAGAACTCTATTCTTGTTCCTCACGTATTCACTTACCCTTGTCTCTGCAATATCCAAGTGCTTTCTTGGATCGAACTCTTTGGGATTCTCGGCCAGGTACTCCCTTTCCGTGGCGGTGAAGATTAGTTTGATGTCCGTGTCAAAATTGGCCTTGCAGATGCCTTTCTTGACGGCTGCCCTCAACTGATCGTCACCGACTCCAGATGCCCCTTCCATCTGTCCTCCGTACCTCTTCAAGATCTCAACATACTGCTTAGGGACACCTGAAGCACCATGAAGGACAAGAGGGAAGTCGCCGACTCTCGCTCTGACTTCGTCGAGTATGTCTACTCGCAATTTAACCGGCGCATCCTTGAGTCTCGACTTGGAGGGGCCGTGCGCCGTTCCTATCGATATAGCTAGGCTGTCGACCTTAGTTGCTTTGACGAATTCATCAACCTGTGACGGTCTCGTGTACATCTCCTCGCGGGTCGCAAGCTCTGTTGCACCACTAATAGCACCAAGTTCTCCTTCAACACAGACATCGTACCTGTGGGCGTAGTCTACTACACTCCTCGTGAGTTCGATATTCTCACCAAGTGGCAATTGTGATCCGTCAATCATTACCGAAGAGAAGCCGACGTCGACACACCTCTTGCAGCTCTCAAAGCTCGTTCCATGATCAAGGTGTAGAGCCACGACGGTGCGAACCGAATCGCCCCTCGAGACGATAATGCCTTTCACCATATGAGTAATGGACCTCACGCTGGCGTCATTCAGGTTGCGCTCCAAGACCTGCAAGATCACAGGAGAATCAGTCTCGGCGCACCCAGCCATTATTGCTCTGAGCTGCTCTAGGTTGTAGAAGTTGTAACCGGGAACTGCGAATTTCCCTCTTAGAGCACCGGAGAACATCTTCCTAGTGTTGCTGAGCCCGAGGTCTCTGTAGTTACCGAAAGGAGGACTGTCCGAATGCATAAGCCGCCTCCAAACCCTGATTTCCTCATCCGACACTGAAAGATTTCCTCCTCTGATCCGATCATGATCATTGATTGGGTGATATGCTCGTTCGGAGAAACGCACGTTTCTCATGCAGAGCCGCTAGGCACATGGGTGAGAAGGCTAAGCCGCGTAAAAGCCTAGCTGGGAATACTCTGTGATCTGTAACGGTCAGCGAGCATCTGGAATAGGAGTGCGATGACGTATGCGCCTGGATCCTCGTGACCAAGGGTCTGCTCGCCGAGATACCTCGCTTTGCCATGTTTTGCGATTAGCCTTTTCGTGGATTCAGATCCGAGCTTTGCGGCCTCAGCCGCTTTTCCCAAGGCACTTTGTAGGTCGATGCCTGCCCGAGCAGACTCCCCGAAGGACACCGTCGCAGGTTCGAGGCTGTCGACTAGAGTCTTGTCACCAACATTGGCGCCCCCACGCTGGCAAATTCCCCGAAGCGTCCCTCGAAACATACTCTCTAGGCTCGCGAGGTCGATCTCGGTCCTGCCCTCAACCGCTCTTCCCGCTTCAATGAACAGTGTCCCGAATAGAGGTCCTGAAGCTCCTCCAGCAGATGATAAGATCGCTCGGCCCACGTCTTTCAAGAGAGCTCCTATGTCCCTGCCTGTCGACCGCACAACAGCTTGTTGAACATGCTGGAAGGCAACATACATTCCTACGCCAAAATCACCGTCCCCACACTCGGCATCCAATCTATTGAGATCGTCCTTCCGCTGCATGATGACGGCGGCCAGGTCTAGAAGGAAGCTCTTCACGAAGCCGTAGTATAGCGTTCCAGTCAGAGTCTTTCCCTTCAAACACTGAACTTTGCGAGATAGCCAGAACACCTCGTGAATGTTGGGGTGTAGGCCGGTGCATCATACAACTCTCTGAGCTCATCATCGATTCGCATGAGAGTCACTGAGCAACCCGCCATCTCCTGGGTCGTCAGAAAGCTGCCAACCTCCGTCCGGTGTGTTCGAATCCCATGTCGGTCAAGAAGCTCATGCACCTTCCGATTGACTATGTAGAGCTCCATCAGCGTCGTTGAGCCATAGCCGTTCACAATGAGATCAGTCTCATCATTCCTCAAGAATGGTAGGTCTTTCACTACCGCATCGACGAGAATCTCGGCGGTCTCGTCCGCAGTTAGAAGGTTCGTCTTCTTCACTCCCTTCTCTCCGTGCGCGCCTATCCCGAAGTACATCTCATTCTCAGCTATTGTGAAGGTCGGCTTCCCGCTAGCCGGGACAGTTGCAGGAGAAAGGGCAACCGCGAAGGTTCTACAGTTGTCTCTCGCCTTCTCTGCGGACTTCTTCACCTCTGATATGGGCGCTCCGGTTTCCGCTTTTGCGCCAGCAACTTTGATCACGAACAGGTCAGCCGCCAGGCCCCTACGGTCATTCACTCTATCAGGTGGTGCCGAAGCCACGTCGTCCCAGACTCTCACAGTCTCAGTTGCTATTCCTTCTTCTCTGGCAGTCTCCGCTGCCATGTCGAAATTCATGTTATCGCCAGCATAGTTCCCGTAAACATACAATACGCCTTTTCCCCCGTCTGCTGCTCTTGTTCCCTCTAGAATCAATCTGGACGGAGGTGCCGCGAACACCTCTCCCAGGACAGCTGCGTCAGCCATTCCATATCCGACCCATCCCAGAAAGAGCGGTTCGTGCCCGCTGCCGCCTCCAACCACGACTCCAACTTTGCCTTGAATCGGAGCGTTCTTCCTAGCAACGACGTGGGGACCGACCAGTTTAACGATGTCTGGGTAGGCTCTCACATAGCCTTCAATGCTCTCCACTGTTACCTTGAAGGGGTCGTTGATGAGCTTCTTCATCTCTTCTCCTCGGGCAAATGTCGAATCGTTCGTCATATAACGCTTCAGAAGGAAACAGGTCGGCTGGCTTTTTCATCTTTCCCGTGGTGACGTTCACGGTACCTTGTTTGTAGATCAATGAATCTCGAAGTCGCCTGACTGGAACTGGCAGATAATTCCGCGGGCTGCGCTTGCTAGGCTCCTGCGCCTCGCCACAGCGGATCAAGGAGGCCTTCGTCCACCATTTCGAGGCATTTCTCGTAGACCTTCCTCCAGTGCTGGTAGGCTTTCATGTAGGTTGCATGGCTGCTTTCGTTCGGTTCGAACGTGCGCTCCCACCTCACCAACTTCTCAGTGGTGTCAGGCACGTTGGGATATAGTCCAGCGCCAACTCCGGCGCAGATTGCGGCGCCGAGTGCAGTCGCCTCCTTAACTACCGGGACTCTCACGGTCAACTCGAAAACGTCTGCAAGGATCTGTGGCCAGAGAAAACCCTTGGAGGCACCGCCGCAGAAGACCATCTCCTTTGGCTTGTGTCTTGTGACGGATTCGATGACGTTCTGATGTCCATAAGCGACATACGCCGCGCTTTCCTCGATCGCTCTGAAGCATTCCTTCTTTCCAGACTGCATGGGCTGTTCAATGTCGAATTGCATGAAGGATGGGGCGGCGTTGATCCATCTCTTCGCGTCCATGACGTTCGCGAAAATCGGAATGACGCCGTTTGAGCCAGGAGGCACCGTCGCGGCTTGCTTCTCAAGCAGATAGTACGGGTCTACTCCTTCTTTCCTGGCGAGCTCTTTCTCACGTTCGCAGAAAGCGTCACGGAACCAGCGCATCGTGATTCCGCAGTAGAATCCGATCCCTTCAGTCATCCAAAGATTCGGGACGCAATGGCAGAGTGTACGCAGTCTGATCTTCGGGTCGATGACGGGCTTTGCTGTGATGATTGTCTGCTGCCAGAAGCTACCTCCGATTGCGGTTGTCTTGAACGGGCGAACGGCTCCGATGCCGACTAGGCCAAGCTGTGTGTCGGCACCGCCAGCCACGACTGGAGTTCCGGACTTCAGTCCTGTCTCTCTCTCGGCTTGCGTGGTGACTTCGCCGATTATTGTTCCGGGTTCGTAGACTTCGGGGAATATCTCTCGTTTCAGTCCACACAGATCTATGATTCTGTCTGACCAAGTTCTTCTTGAGAGATCAAACAGGTCTGAGCTCGAACCAAGAGAAGGATCGGTCACGAATCGGCCGCTCAGCTTGTGGAGGATCCAGTCACCGATCATTGTCATGTGTGCTGTCTTCTTGTAGATGTCGGGCTGGTGCCTCTTGATCCAGAGGAATCTTGGCGGAGAAGTCATCGAAGTCCAGTCTCCGCCAGTGAAGTAGATCTTTCTGGCTAAACCTTTCTTGATGAGTTGAATGGCCTCAACCCCGGCTCTAGCGTCAGCGTTAGGGCATCCCCAGATCTCCTTGCCTTCTGAATCATACAGCACCATGCCCTCTCTCATGCTTGTGGCGCTGACGGCTCTGATCTGTTCGGGTCGGATCTTAGCTCGGTCAATCGCCTCCTTGGTCGACTGACAGAGGAGATTCCAGTTCGCTTCTGTGTCGAACACCCTGGAGCCCGGCGCGGTTGGGATAGTGGCATGCGACCATTCTCTGCTTGCGGCGGCGATCTGTCTTCCGTCTAAGTCGAATATGACACATCTTCCGCTTCCGGTTCCCGCATCTATCGCCGCAATGTGCCTTTCGGCCGACATTATCGGTCCCCTTCTGGGGAGTTCACTTCGTTGCAGGTTTCTGGCCGTATCTCGTCGCCTTGAACTCTTTCAAGTACTTGAGCTCACGTGGCGTGAATTCTCTCGGTTTGGACAGCAAGATCGAGTGAAGGGCAATCGTCGCGACATCTTCGAGGACAATGGCCGTGTCAAGAGCCTCTTCAGGAGTCCTCCCAACTATGACGGCTCCATGTTTCCTCATGAGCACAGCATTGATGCTTTTCAGGGCTCTTACGATGTTCTCAAGCTCGATTTCTTCGGTGCTTCCGGGAAGAGAGTATTTCCTAATCACCGGTACTCTTCCTCCCAGATAGAATGCCTGCTCAGCTGAGACACAAGGTATGTCCATGTTTGATGCGGCGAAAGCGCACGCCATCGGCGAGTGTGTGTGAATGACCGTGCTTAGATCCGGCCGTCGTTTGTGAATATATGTATGCATTGGAGTTTCGACTGATGGTCTGAACTTGCCTTGAACCAAGTTCGCCTCAAGGTCGACAATGATCAAGTTCTCCTTGTCTAGGCGAGCTTTGCTGAAACCGCTTGGAGTGATCAGCACGTAGTCCGTGTTTGGAATTCGCGTGCTGACTACTCCGAAGGTCGACACTACGAGTTTGTTCTCGAATAGGCCACGGGCAACCTCAACGACCCTTCTCTCCAGATCATCGAGCAAACCTGTATCGATTCTTCCGGCATCAGTTTTCGACATACTTCCCAATCCTCGCTTGCTCATCGATCGATCGTATTCTCGCACTACTTCGTGGTCGGCCTAGATATATCATTCAGCACAGAATATTTGCAGTGTCGGAAAACCACATATATCGTCCATCGGCCTGAATTATGGTTCGGTGTAATGAATGAGGCTAGCGAACAGAGTCGCGATTGTAACTGGATCTTCACGTGGAATAGGAAAGGCGATAGCGAAGCTTTTTGCGAGTGAGGGAGCCCGAGTTGTGGTCAACTATAGCAAGTCAGAGAAGGAGGCTTTGGTTGTCGTCGACGAGATCAAGCGCGATGGCGGGAGAGCGATTCATCTGCAAGCCGATATCTCAAAGTCTGATGACGTTAGGAAAATGGTCCAAAGGACTGTTCAAGAGTATAATGGCGTTGACATCCTAGTGAATAACGCTGGCGTGCATTTTGCCAAAGACTTCTTTGACATAACCGAAGACGAGTGGAACAGAACCATTGATGTCAACCTGAAGGGCGCTTATCTCTGCTCAAAGGAAGTCGCGCCAATCATGATCAAACAAAAGAGAGGTAGGATCATCAACATCTCCTCGAATTCTGGGGAATACCACCAGTCAGCGATGCGTTTTGTCGAATACGTGGTATCGAAAGCAGGTATGAATGGGCTGACACGGGCACTGGCATTGAAGCTTGGACCATACATCAGAGTTAACGCCATACTCCCGGGCTACATACGCACGGAGATGGTGGCGCACTTCACGCTCGAAGACGAGAAGATGTTGATGAACGAGACCGCGGTCAAGAGGTTCGGAAAGGTCGAAGACGTGGCATATGCAGCGCTATTTCTAGCATCAGATGAATCTGATTTCATAACCGGCGAATTGATGTTCGTGACAGGCGGTCGAGGCATGTAGGAAGGACTTGCCTCTTCGATATTCCGACCAACGGTGACAAAAACCGCGCTAGGTTACGGGGCAGAGCGGTTCCTGATCTGGCTCACGTTGTCAGCTCAAGAACGTGTCACGGGTAGATATAGGCTGGCTTCAACGAGATGGCGTGTCCGCTGACTGTTTCAGCAGTCATTTTCAGAATTGGATCAGTGTCCATATAGTAGAAGCGGATACCTTCGCCCAGCCTTCCACTCATTATGATATCTACGTCGTTCTTTTTGAAGTCCTGTAATGCAACATCCACGTTCTCCGAAGGAGCCACAACGGCCACATGGTGAAGTCCCTCACCTTTCTGGTCCAAGAACTCCTTGTAGATGCTTGAGCCCTCTATGGGTTGAAGAATCTCGAAGTCAATTGGATCGCAGTGCACCTCAGCCCCGAGCATTGTATAGTGAACCGGCTTCCCGCGAACTTCTGTGTGATGAAGAATCGGGGGCTTGTGTTCGTAAACGCTCCAAGGTCCCCACCCCAAGACCTTGTGGTAGGCCTCCATCGTCTTGCGCAGGTCCCTCACAACTACTGCGACCTGAGTGATTCTCATACCCGGCGGAACAGATCCTTTCAAATCTGCTTCTCCCGAACATGAAGAGAGAAGACCGTACAGACATATTATAGATTTCTCTCGCGCAATTGGCACGAAGAATTCTCACGTCATCGATCTGAAGAATGAATTCTCAATGACATTTTCCGAGATAATGTTATATCTAGAATGAGCTGCCAACTACGCTACCCTGGAAGGTAGAGCGAATGTCTCAAGAGCTGTTTCGAAGAGCGAAGAAGGTTATTCCTGGCGGAGCAACGAGATCTTTTCGGGCATATGATCCTTATCCCTTCTACGCCAGGAAGGCTTACGGGAGCAAGCTTGAGGATCTTGAGGGAAATGTCTACACGGATTTCTGGATGGCCCACGGTGCCGAAGTCTTGGGTCATCTGCATCCCGCTGTCGTCAAAGCGGTAAAGGAGCAAGCTGAGCTTGGCTTCTTCTTTGGGACTTGCAACGAATGGGAGGTAAAGCTCGCCGAATATGTGACCAAGCTCGTTCCGAGTGTCAAGATGATAACCTTCAACAACAGTGGCACCGAAGCGATCTTGCATGCCCTTAAACTCGCTAGGGCCTACACAAAGAGAGCCAAGATAGCGAAGTTCGAATGGCATTATCACAGCGTTGTCGAGGCCATCTACACTGCTACTAACGGTCCGGCAAGTGGACCAGACTCAGCCGGTCACGACCCTCTCTCACAGAAGAATACGGTCGTACTTCCCCTGCACGGCGAAGACGCAGCCCACAAGGCCATCAAGAAGAAGGATTTGGCGTGTGTCTGGCTTGAAGCGTTTACATCAGCATATACCGTCCCCGAGGACAAAGAGTTCGTTAGAGGACTGAGAGAAGTCTGCAGTGACACTGACACGCTGCTAATACTTGACGAGGTTGTCACCGGCTTCAGGACTTGTGCAGGCGGGGCTCAAGCAGAATATGGTGTGACCCCCGATTTGACAACTTTCGGGAAAGCGCTGGCTGGGGGAGAGTTTCCTGTCGGAGCCGTGGGAGGAAGATCTGACATCATGGAGCTCATGGATGCATCCAAGCATCCAGGACCGCAGTGTGTGGTACAAGGAGGCACATACTCCGGGAATAGCCTCGTCATGCGTGCAGGCTGCGAGGCTATGAAAGTGTTCGAAGAGGGATCCATGTACCCACGGATGAATGGGCTTGGTGAAAGACTGCTGAAGGGCCTGGAAGAGGCGATCGAAGAGACCCACGCCAACGCCCGTGTAACCGGATACAAGTCAACTGTGAAGCTTCATTTCCCAAGAACTGGGGCGAGAATCACGGACGCAAGATCATTGCTGTTGAATCTCGATAAGGAAAAGGAGAAGATGTACTTCAAGCACATGCTGTCAAAGGGGATTTTGGCGATGATCCCCGCCGTCCCGCATTTTTACATTACGTTTCCGCACACAGAGCAAGAAATCGATCTAGCCATCTCCGCGAGTCGAGACTTCCTGAAATCCATGTCCAAATAGAGTGCTTGGTCGAAGTTCAGCAGAATCGCAGCCAAGCCCCCATGTCATACAGGCTGCAAATGCTCATCGCGGGCGTCACAAAGGGTTCACACAGGCGGTGCTCCGGATGGATGCTCTTGGAGCGTGCTATTGCTTGACAATGTCACGTTCATTGCAGATTTGAGCTAGTCATCCATTCCGGGCGCGATTTCGCGTGTGTGCAAGCCGTCATCCGAGAGATGATCATCTGCAGTGTGTACCATGGCCATCATTACTGATCGTTGTAGTGGTGCGTTGATTTGGATTAGGCTCTACCATTGTGAAGATCCCTAGAAGATAGCGATGGGATTGAATAGCGAACCGGTTCCTCCCGGAAGGCGCAGTGGTGCCAAGACTACCATGAACTCCCAACGTTTCTCCTCTTCACAAACTCTGACCAGCTCCTCAAACTGGAGGCTGTCCGCAGCAACCATCCCCATCGCGGCTATCTGAAGAGTATGGACCGGATAGGCGACTCCTTCAACATTGCTTGGCACGGTGTCACCGTCACCATCAGGCAGGAACGCTGCGACTTTTCGCTCATGCAGCATGAGCATCACGTTCGAGTGCAGTCCCGCTTTGCCCTCGCCGTCATACCCGTTGTTCCAAGGTCCAAGCTCCAGTCGTCGACGGTGGTGTCCTGTCCGAAAGACGAAGATGTCTCCTTCACCGAGTCGGACGCCTTCAGCCTTCTCAGCTGCCTCGAGCTCTTCGCGTGTCACGGCCTCACCAGGTTCGAGCCATTTGATGCCCCGCAGACGCGGAATGTCCAGCAGCACACCGCGCCCTACGATTCCATGAGCATAGGTCGTGATGTCCATGCTTGTTGGGCCATGGGATGTCACGCTACTGACCGGCCTGGCATTGTATAGCTTGCCTTTGTAGCCTATGTGGCAGAGAGCGTCGATGTGAGTATGGCAATCTCCATGGCATTCGCATGCTATGTAGTCCAGACAGAATGTCGGCTCGCCCAGGTCGTATGTGATGTCGTGTGTTTGCACCATGTAGCGAACTGCCGGGTGCGGATTGTCGGGTCCCGCAACCGTATTGATCGGTATGGACAGGGAAACGGAACGGCCTGAGTGGACAAGGGCTCCAGCAGCTCTGACATGTGCCGGAGTGATGTAGTTGAGGGCACCTCGTTCGTCGTTAGGTCCCCAACGTCCCCAGTTGCAGACCTTCTGGAAAAGTTCGTCGAATTCGTGAGCGGACATGTGGGCCGGCTTCGTCTTCATCCCAGCTTTCATCCGATATTCACCTGAACCGTAGTATTGTCTATTCATCTACTTAGAACGTTTTCGCTCAAGGTTGCTTGGCATTCCATTCCTTGCTGATTCGTTGACGTGACGATCTGTCTGGCGTCCCCGAGCGCAAGCACACGAGAAACGAGCGCTCTGAGATGGAAACTAAGGAGGCAGCGACAAGAGGGGATCCCAGTGACAATCGGGTCAACGCGGCCGAAGCTCGCTAGTTCAAGATAACATCACGCACTCAGTGCTTGTTGGCGACTTGCTGACACGCGTGGAAAGATCGCCTTATATTGGAGTCGACGATTGCGACTCAGTGTCTTCGAGGTGCGCATGCTAGATGAAACCCTTGTTGGCGAAATCTTGGGAAGCTGACTACGTGGCTACTCCCCCACCCTACGAGAGACATAGACAGGTTCTCTTCTCACCGAAGATGCAGGGAGTGGACTCAGCGACTATCGGAACGGTTACGATTCCACCGACTGGAAAAAGCGACCCGCATTCACACGAACGATCCGACGAGTTCTGGATAGTCACCAAGGGATACGGAAAAGTCATCGCCGATGGGAACGAGGTCGAAGTTGGACCTGGAGCGATCGCGTACGCCCCGGCGAAGTCTACTCATCAAATAGTTAACACTGGCAAGGAAACACTTCACGCCTACTGGATAATTGTCCCTCCAGGGCCTGAGGAAGCAATGCTGAAGATGATGGGAAAGCTCTAGCCTCCCCAGAGACCTGACGCAACACCTCGCCGGTTCTTCGGAGTTCGAATGGCTCACCCAAGGTTCGATCGTGAAGTATCATTGCCAGGGAGGCCACTCCTCACACTTATCTAATCGTTAAATCGTGGATGCCAATACCTAGTCAGATGTGATACGGGGAATGAGCGCCATTATGAGACATAAGCTCAGGGAAAGAGAAGAGAGGGGCGACCGAATCAAGGTCGGCATTATCGGGGCAGGCCTCTTCGGCTGCCTGGCGATAGAACAAGTATCAAGGATTCAGGGAATCACAACTTCCATAATCGCAGATGTGTATAAGGAGAAAGCGATCCGCGGATTCACAAAGTTCGCCCGCCGAAAGACTGGAGAGGTAGCGGAAGCGAACGATGCTGAGACGGCGAACCGCTACATAGAGAAGGGCATTCCCGTAGTCACGACAAACAGTCGAGTGTTGATAGAAAGTGATATTGACGTACTCCTGGAGTCCACGGGCGTCCCCGAGGCAGCAGCTAAGCACGCATACGACGCGATAAACAACAAGAAGAACGTGGTCATGGCTACCGTTGAAGCTGAGTGTGTGGTTGGGCCGCTCTTATCCAAGACCGCGCAGGAAAAAGGCGTCGTTTACAGTCAAGCCTACGGAGATCAGCCGGCTCTAATCTGCGAATTGTACGACTGGGCAACATCGTTGGGGTTCAAAGTTATAGCCGCTGGCGAAGGGACGGCTGCCAGGCTGGAATGGAGACACAAGACTCCTGATGACGCACTGCAACGATTCGGATTCACACAAGAGGAAATCGAACGGCTGAAACTCAATCCGAAGATGTACAATTCCTTCATTGACACGACAAAATGCGCCACGGAGATGGTCGCTGTCTGCAACGCGACAGGATTGAAACCCGACATGAGGGGGATGCATTTCCCCTTGGGCTCTGTAAGCGACGTACCTAGACTCCTCAGTCTAAAGAAGGATGGCGGCATACTAGAGAACGAGGGCATCGTCGACGTTATCACCCGCGTACGTCCTGATGGAGAGCGGATCAGAAACGACATACGATGGGGCGTTTTCGTGGTAGTCAGTAGTGACAGCGAAGACGTCAGAGGCCTCCTCAAAACCTTTGAGGCTCCAACAAGCGCGGGAGGCAAGAATGCCCTTGCATACAGACCATACCATTGGTCAGGTCTTGAAGCGCCAGTCTCCATGATCCGCGCCGTTCTCTACAAGGAACCCACAGGATCTCCGTTACCAACTGCGCCCTCAGCAGAGGTCCTGGCCGCGGCGAAAAGGAGGCTGAAACCGGGAGAAGTTCTGGATGGGGGAGGCGGATATGCAGTCTACGGACTCGCAGAAAGAGCAAATATCGCCAGAGAGGAGAACCTTCTGCCCCTCGGGCTCGCTGAGGGTATTCGCGTTAACAAGGAGATTCCTCCTGACGGAGTGGTCAGCTATGATGATGTTGAATTGGATGAAGATTCCTTCCTCTTGAAGCTAAGAAGAGAACAAGACAGAGCCCTCTACTGAGCTTCCGGAACCCTTGATCCTGCCGTTCTCAGCTCCCTTTTCATGATCCTCAAAATTGCGATCGAGTGCTCACTACTACATTCTCGCTCCTATCGGATGGGCCCCTAGTAGTTGGTCTCTGTTTGCGGATTGAGGATGTACAGATGTGAGAAGCTGTTCCCCTGAGCTGCTCCATGCCAGTGTTTCTCTCCTGCAGGTATCAGAAAGATTGTCCCTGGTGTCGCCATGTGTTGTTCCTCTTCGTTTGCCACGATCCCTTTTCCACTCAGAATGTATAAGATCTGTTCATGATTGTGAACGTGCATTTTCGTTCTAGCACCCGGAGCAAAAGTAACTATAGCGAGTTTCGTATCCTTTGCCCCAATGTTCTTGTCTACAAGCGTCTTCGTGTTGACCTTTCCACCTTCAAAGATGCCTCCGACTATGTCCTCAGAGGCGACCTTGTCCATTTCTATCACTTTCAAAACCATCACATCTTGCCGATACTATACGCTGACCACTCTTTCTTATTTGCGGCGGAATGACAAGACGAGCACGAGCTGCTGCGTCTAGCTGACGCCGTCCCATCTTAACAGGGCGCAACTATGAATCGATAAGGATCCAATACGCGAACTGTTGCGAGCATCAGGTGTGTCTTTTGTCTTGCCTTTTCGTTCCCTCTGGAAATTCACTATAGTGAATGACATAACTGCCGCGTGCTGTTAGAATCTACTGTTCTTGTTCTGGAAGGGATCTCGCTGAGATTCTATGTCAATAGCCCTCTTTCTAGGCTCAAGGTTCAGTGGCCTTCAGCTTGAGGCCCAAGGTGGCTCTGCCCGTTTTCAGACAATGTTCTTTTCGAGACATCTTCTGGCAGCGATCAGGTCGCCCTTTAGATCGTGACCCAGAATCGACTCGAGCGTCACATATCCGTTGTACCCGACCTTCTTCAAAGCGCTAAACACAGGACGATAATCCAGGTGACCTCTCCCCGGAATCTTCCGATTACAGTCGGAAATATGAACCGCAGTCAGTCGTTTGCCTGCGAGGAATATGGGTTCAGTGAGCGATTCCTCCTCGAGGCTTGCGTGAAAGATATCGTATACTATCCCAATGCTCTTATGGTTCGCCAACCTCGAAAGCCGAAGAGCCTCCTTTGCATTGTGGATTATGGTACTCTCAAAGCGGTTTATCGGCTCGATCGCGATCGATACGCCTCTTCGATCGGCTAAGGCGCCTGAGGTTTTCAATAACTCGATCAGCCATGTGTACCCTTTCTCATACGGGACTCCGACTGGAATGTTTCTTGAACGGGGGCTTCCCCAGACTAGCGTCCTCCCATCCAGTTCATGAACCAACTCGACCAGTCGTTGGGTGTAGGAGATGCTCTTCCTTCGAGTAGTTGCAGATGGTGAGGCCAACGTCATCTCGGGAGGGTAGATTGATGTGAACCCAGAGAACCCTAGCCCTTTCTTCCTTAGTAGCACCTCTAGCCTCCTGATGTCAGTGTCGTTCAATCTTCTGGGCAGCCAAGGCGACACTTCCAATCCACGAAAACCCGCCTCGGCCGCAAGATTCACAGCCTTTGGATAATCGATACCTGCGAAATGCAGCGCGCAAGCCAATTCCAAGACCAAAACACCAGTCACAATATCAATATGCTGGGCGTATTTAGCGACAATCGTCCTTGGTTATGGGAGTGTTAAGCTGAGTGAGAACCACCATGGGGCATAAGCTGAAAGAGAGAGAGAGAATGACGACCGAAAGATCCTCCTGACCGAGTAATCAGCTAATGACGATGCTGAGTTGGATGAAAACTAGTTCATCTTGAGGCTTCTCAACTGGTCGAATGCAGCTTTCCGGTATTCTTTCTGTGCAATTGCACCTACTGCATGATTCCTCTGACTGCTTTCGCTATCGTTTCCTTGCCTGGCATGTAGGCTTTCTGAAGAGGCGGACTGAAAGGCGCAGGAATGTCGGGACAGGCGATTCTGACTACATTCTCAAGACAGTCCATCGCTCTTTCTGTGACTCTGGCGACGATTTCAGCACCCACCCCACAGGTAACGATACTGTCTTCTGCCGTGACTAGACGCGCTGTTTTCTTCACAGACGCCAGAATAGAATCGGTGTCGAGGGGCACGAGCGTTCTAGGATCGATTACTTCAACGCTAATCCCCTCAGAGGACAAGGTGTCAGCGGCTGCGAGGGCCTCGCCTACCATTCTTGAGACGGCAAGTATGGTCACATCTGAGCCTGCTCTCTTGATGTCCGCCTTCCCAAACGAGATGAGCGTCTCGTCTTCAGGGACAACGCCTTTCGTGCCATACAGTGCAGCGCATTCTATGAAGAGTACAGGATTGGAGCCTCGAATTGCAGTCTTGAGGAGACCTTTGGCGTCTGCCGGAGTTGAAGGAGCAGCAACCATGATTCCTGGAGTATTCATGTAGAGAGAAGGAAAGAACTGAGAATGCTGTGCCCCGGTGTTTCTTCCCAAGCTGTACTGCGTTCGAATCACAGCCGGTGCAGTTAGTTTCCCGCCTGTCATGAAATGCATCTTCGGCAAATGATTGACTAGTTGGTCACCGCATTCATGCAGAAAGTCCATGTACATTATTTCTGCGACAGGACGGTACCCCATTATTGCCGCGCCCATTGCAGCACCGATTATTGCGTTCTCAGAAAGAGGTGTGTCCATGACCCTTTCCGGTCCAAACTCCTCGAGCAGACCCTTGGTGACTCTGAATACGCCTCCCAGTTTCCCGACATCTTCTCCGAGGACAAGCACTCTCTTCTCCCGGCGCATCTCTTCAGCAAGGGCCTCGTGGATCGCTTGAGCATACGTGAGAGTCTTCATCCGCCGATTCACTTTCCTAAGCCCATACGAATCTCGTCAACAGATCCGTTGATGGATACGGCCTGTCTTGCGCGAACTTGACCGCCTTCTCAATCCTCGCTCGGGACTCCACGCTTATCTTCTCAAGTTCCTCGGCTGTGGCAAGTTTATCGACGTTGAGTTTCTGTTCAAACCGTTTTATTGGATCACGAGCCTTCCATTCATCAATTTCCTGTTGCGTTCTGTAGTCTAGCCCAGTGTCGTATGCTCCGTGCCCGGTGTAGCGGTAGGTCCTACATTCAAGGAACGTAGGTCCTTCTCCCTTCTTAGCTCGCGATACCGCTACTGAAGCTGCCGCATAGACATCAAGCACGCTCATTCCGTCCACAGATTGAGCCGGAATACCATGGGCCTGACCTCGCTGCACCAGGGATGCCAACGTAGACCTTGTGACTGGCATCGAAACTGCATATTGATTATTCTCGCACACGAAGACAACAGGCAGTCCCCAGACTGCTGCCAAGTTCACTCCCTCGTGAAAGGCGCCTGTGTTGGTTGCGCCATCCCCGAAAAAGCATACCACGCAATTCGGCTTGTGATCGAGCTTGAGCGCCAATCCGACACCCGCAGCAAGTGGGATTCCGCCGCCAACGATAGCTGTCGAGAAAACCACCCCGGCTTCAAGATCAGTGCTATGCATTGAGCCCCCGAGCCCAAGACACATTCCAGCGTCTTTACCCATCAACTCGCTCAGTATCGCCTCCTCAGGCACGCCTCTAGCGACACTGTGGCCGTGCCCTCTGTGATTACTGACTACAAGATCTCCTTTCTCCAGTGCAGCGGAAACGCCGGCAGCCACTGCTTCCTGGCCCATGTATGGATGCGCAAGTCCCGGGATGAAACCAGCCTTGAAGAGCTCAACAACTTTCTCTTCAAGTGTCCTCTGCCGAACCATGCTTTCGTACATGGAAAGGAGAACAGGTCTGGGAGGAATGTTAGTCAACATTGATCACGCGACAGCCACGATAGGCCCTTGCTATGTAACCCTTTTCATCAAGGTTCAAGACGTAAGTGATGAAGCAAACTAAGGAAGGGATTCTATGAAGGCATTGATGAAAGAATACCCCAAACGCGGCTTGTCTCTCGTTGAAATTGAGAAGCCACGGATAGAGAACCCGGATGATATCCTGTTCGAGGTCAAGTATTGTGCCATTTGTGTTGGCGAGACAAAGATCTACGATTGGACTGAATGGGCTGCAAGTGATAAGACGATAGACCTGCCAACTGTGATAGGACACGAAGCAGCAGGCTTGGTGGTTGAGGTTGGTAGTGACGTCAAGCAGTTCAAGCCAGGCGATCGCATCGTCAACGATACAACCATATCTTGTGGGCGCTGTCGCCAATGTCGCAGCGGATTCACTAACATGTGCGAGAACCGCGAGATCTATGGCAAGCGTCGGGGGGCATTCGCGCAGTATGCGGTGTTGCCTGAAAGGGTGATCTGTCGACTCAACGACAGGCTGAGTCTAGAAGAAGGTGTACTGCTCGAGAATTTCGGCATCGCGGTTCATGCGGTTGAACTTGAGCATCATGACGTGGGTGATTGGGCAGTCATACTCGGCGGAGCAGGTCCAATAGGCATCATGGCTGCGCAGACACTGGCTGCATCTGGTGTCAATGCGATCATTACTGACATGCTCGATTGGCGACTGGAATTTGCACGCAAATTCAGCGGCGCTATTGTAGTGGACGTGAGAAAAGAAGACCCTGTCCGGAAGGTCATGGAACTTACTGCTGGGAAGGGCGCAGACTTCGTAATAGAAATGGGCGCGAATCAGACCGTGATGGATCAAGCATTCGACATGGTGAGAATCCGCGGTACCGTGGTCACCATTGGCACTTTCAACGGGCCAATCAGTTTCAATCCCTTCTTCAAGATGTCGCGTCGTGAGGTAAGATTGCAGAGCATGATGGGCCGCAACTGGGAGACTTGGCGCAGGATGAATCAACTCATTGACTCCGGCAAGATCAACTTGAAACCATTAATCACTCATGTCTTGCCAATGGAAGAGTATCAGAAGGCCTTCGAACTGGCCAAGAGCCACGAGGTAATTAAGGTCTTGCTGAAACCCTGAATGAGGAAAACAACATCAGCAGACAACCAAGGCGGATGCCACGTGGCAATGAGCCACAGCGTCTTGAAACGATGTGCATGCGAGCATATGACCTGGGTCGACGGCAGTCAAACCTCAAGGACTTCGAGGCCGAGCTCACTAGGCTAGAAGCTCCTTGTTGAGCAAATATTTCGGTTGCCTGCCTTCCAAGACTGCAATAACCTCTTCGGCCCCTGCCAAACACTGGACCTTTCGGGTGTTGATGGCTGCTCCAACGTGTGGAGTCAGTAGCACGTTCGGAAGCTTGTCCCCGAGCTTATAGAACGGACACTTTGGAGTAGGAGGTTCCTCTGACAGGACACTGAGACCTGCTCCGCCGAGTCTTCCTTCGACCAAGGCGTCATAGAGAGGTTGCTCCTGTATGATTGGGCCGCGAGCCGTGTTTATGATGACCGCGCCCTTCTTCATCAGAGATATCTCTCTTTTCCCAATCAGGCCTCTTGTTTCGGGATTTAGAGAAGTGTGTATCGTGACGATATCTGAATTGGCCAACAACTCCTCCAGCGTCATGTAGTGAAGATCCATTTCTTTTTCCAGATCTTGTCTTCGGAATTTGTCATAGTAGTGGACTTTCATTCCAAAACATCTTGCTCTCTTAGCAACTTCAGCGCCGATGTGTCCTAAACCGATGATCCCGAGAGTCAGCGGATAGATATCCAAAGATATTGAACAACTCCACTCGATATCAAACCCACCTTCTCTGACATGGCGATTCATTTGAGGAATCTTTCTTGACACACCCAGCATTAGTGCAAATGTCTCATCTGCAACTGCCTTCGAAAGTTCTGGGATTGGCGTATAAGTGACGTATATGCCCCTTCGCGTTGCAGCAGGAATATCAACGGTATCATATCCCGCTCCGACTCTCGCGATTATCTTCAGTTTCTTGGCGGAATCCATGACCCTTGCGGTGTAGGGGTCTATTCCTGCTAGTACGGCATCCATGTCTGCAAGTTCTGCGATCAGCTCCTCTTCCGTGTGGTTTCTTCCTAACATGTTCACTTTCAGTTCAATGTCATGAGCCTTCATGATCTCCGAAAGCTCTGGGGGGAATTTGGCTGGATCTCCGAAACGAAAGGTGCACAAGCACTTCTTCGTCATAGGACTCGCGTTCGCGAAGAACTGTCGCAAACCGATATTAGACTTGCCCTAGCTTCAGCGAGTGAGTGCGACCATGTTCTAGGTTTTCCTAGTTCTCGGCTGGGTTTTCCAGGCGTTCTTTGATTTCTGCCAACAACCTTGCGCCTTGGACCCCGTCTATGACTCGGTGATCGACCGTCAGTGTCAGGTTCATCATGGGCCGCACCGTGACCGTATTTTCCGGCAGGGCTATCGGGGTGTTGATAATCCGACCTACTGCCAGGATCGCACTTTGCGGTGGGTTCAAGATAGCGTTGAATTGATCTATGCCATACATACCCATGTTCGAGATTGTGAACGTGCCGCCCGACAGGTCGTCGGTGCTGAAGCGCATCTGGTGAGCTTTCTGCCGGAAGATCTGGAGTTCGCGCGTAATCTGAGCAAGAGACTTCTGGTCTGCGTCCTTGATCACCGATACAATAAGGCCTTCTTCCGCACCTATCGCCACGCCCAGATTCACCCTTTTGTGTATCTTGACCCTGCCAGCCTCGAAGGATGCGTTCGCTCTCGGGTGATGTTTCAGCGCAGTCGCCACGACCTTCACTAGAAGCACTGTAATCGACATGCTCTCTCCGGTTTCTGCTGCAACTTGATGGGTAGACGCTTTTCGGAACTGCAAAGTGTTGGTCATATCTGCGCTGATCGTCATAGCGAATTGGGGAGCAGTTTGGACACTCTGCACCATACGTTGACCTGTTATGCGTTGCACAGTGTTGAGATCGACCCATTCGACTGGCTCGGGTGAGACAAGAGTCTCCCGGTGGTCGCCAGGTGCGATTCCTCTGGCTGTCGTAAACGCACGAACATCTTGTTCGGTGATCTTGCCATCGGGGCCCGTTCCCCTTAGTAGGGCGAGGTCGACATTCAATTCCCTGGCGATACGCCTGACAGCAGGGGTCGCCCTGACTCGTGGCCCGGGTTCGTCAGTCTGTTCGGTGTCCGCCCTAGCTTTTGCAACATCAGTTTCACCTGCAGTCTTTGCAGCCTCGGAAGTGAGCGGTGGTAACATTGGCACTTCCTCGCTCGGGTCCGCGATGAAGGCGAGCGTCTCCCCGACGGGAACTTGAGCACCTTCGGTCGCACCGGGTCGTATGCCTTTCAAGATCCCGCTGGCAGGCGACTCCAATTCGGCCACAGCTTTGTCAGTTTCGACTTCCATGATGGCCTGATGCTCACTTACTCGCTCGCCCTCCTTCACGAGCCATTGGATGATGCGGGCGGACTCCATGTGATCTGTCATCTTGTGAACGAAGACTTCCACCGGCATGTTCTCTCCGCTCCTCCTGCACGATCACACCATTACCCTTCGAATTGCCTGAACCACATCGTCAGCCTCCGGCCACACGCCCTTCTCAAGGCTGTCGGCGAACGGGATGGGCGAGAAGCGCCCGGTGACGCGTATGATAGGTGCCTGCAAATAATCGAAGGCTTGCTCTATCACAACCATGGCCCACTCTCCTGTTGGCCCGTAGGAGCGGCACGGTTCAGCCACCAGCACAACGCGCCCTGTCTTGCGTACTGACCGACCCATCGCCTTCTCGTCCAGAGGGCTGATCGTACGCAAGTCTACTACCTCGACACTGATGCCTTCACGATCCAGGATGTTTGCGGCCACCATGGCGTGCCAGACCATTGCGCCCGAAGCAACTACTGTCACATCCTTACCCTCGCGCTTAATGTCGCATTCTCCTAACGGCAACACGTATTCTTGGTCCGGCACTCGGCCACGGAATGAGTAGAGCAACTTGTGTTCGAGAAAGATGACGGGGTTGTCGTCTCTGATGGCCGCCTTGAGGAGGCCCTTGGCGTCATAAGGCGTAGACGGCAGGACAACTTTGAGGCCGGGGATGTGGGCGAACCACATCTCCAGGCTCTGGGAGTGTTGAGCTGCAGTGCTCTTGCCAGCTCCACCTCCTTGGGGCATACGCAACACCCAAGGTACCTTGCATTGCCCGCCGGTCATGAAGCGCAGTTTTGCGGCTTGAGTGCAAATCTGATCCATGGCTAGCCCGGAGAAATCGACGAACATGATCTCCATAACCGGGCGCATGCCTGCCAAAGCTGCGCCGGTGCCCGCGCCCACGATCGTGTTCTCGGAAATCGGCGTGTTCCGCACTCGTTCCGGCCCAAACTGATCGAACAGTGTTCGGGTCACGCCGAAAGCGCCTCCGTGTTTGGCGATGTCCTCGCCCATCAGAAAGACTCGCTCGTCGCGTATCATCTCTTCTCGCAGGGCTTCTCGGATCGCTTCTTGGTACGACATTTCCTTCGCGGGGACGCCTTCAGGCACTTGGACAATTAGGTCGGAAGACATGACTGGTTTGGCTGTTGTAAGTGAAGTCGCATCTCTTTCGCTTGAGGTCATTTTCTCATCTTCTCCGTAGCTTATGCGTAGATGAAGTCCATCGCCGTCGACGGGTCTGGTGGCGGACTGGCTTTGGCAAATTGGACTGCATCGACCATTTCCTGCTTGACTTCTGTGTCAATCGCGTTGACTTCATTCATACTTGCTTTGCCGTTGTCAACAAGGTATTTGCGGAAACGTGGGATTGGATCTAACTTGCGATGCTCTTCTACTTCTGCTCGTGTGCGATAGACCTCCGGCTCGTAAGCATAGTGCCCTTCGAACCGGTAGCACTCCGTGACGAGCAGCGTCGGTCCTCCGCCGCTCCGGGCATGCGCCACAGCATCAATGGCGGCTTCGTATACTGCCAAGATATCGAAACCATCTACGTTGACTCCGGGGATACCGTAGCTTTGCGCTCGGACGGAGAGATCCTTCACCTTCACGACGCTCTCCAATCTCGTGGAGACCGCCCAATGGTTATTCTCTAGAACGAAAACGACCGGTAGATTCCAAACGGAAGCTAAGTTCAGGCATTCGTGCCAATTGCCGGTATTGCTACCGCCATCACCAGTGAACGGCACAGCTACCCTGTCCTCGCCGCGCATCTTGAAAGCCAATGCCGCGCCCACGGCGAGAGGGATCCCGGAACCCACAACCGAAAGCGCTCCAAGACTACCTGTCTCGAAGGCCGCGATGTGCATCGATCCTCCACGCCCTTTGCAATAGCCTGTCTCTTTGCCAAGGATTTCCGCCATCATTCTCTTCGAGTCGGCCCCTTTGGCGATATTGTGTCCATGGCTTCGGTGTGTGCCCGCTATGAGGTCGTCTCGGCGTAGCGCCATGCAAACACCGACCCCTGAGGCTTCTTGGCCAATGTAAGGGTGCACAGTTCCTTTCACTTGGCCTCGCTTGAACAAGTCCATCGCCGCCAACTCAAACTCTCGGATGCGAATCATGCGGCGATACATCTCAAGCAGGATTTCGGGTTGGACTTCCATATTTCTCCCGGCGTTTTCGTGGAGGTATAGCGGAGCATCTTATAGCTTCTCACATCAACACTGTCGGTAAGATGAACGTCGCTCGTAGCTGGAATGAGGAGAAGAGCATGTCAGATCTGAAAGACAGAGTCGCCATAGTGACTGGTAGTGGTCGCGGTATTGGCAGGACGATCGCTCGTGTTTTGGCTCAGAAGGGTATGCGCGTCGGCCTGAACGACGTAAACCTCGCTCTGGCGGAAACTGCGGCCGAAGAATTTCGTGCAGAGGGATTGCGCGTCTTGCCGTTGCCCGGCGATGTCTCTCGTAGGGCCGAAGTCATAGCTATGATCGATCGAGTCGAAGCGGAGTTAGGCCCGCTATGGTTGTTGGTGAATAATGCGGGCATTCTCAATTCCGCGTCTGCGGTAGAGTTCACCGAGGAAGCGTGGGACAAGGCATTCGCTGTAGACGCCAAGGGCGTTTTCCTCTGTTCGCAAGCAGCCGTTAGGAAGATGATTCCACGCCATGGGGGACGCATCGTCAATATCGCTTCTATCGCTGGCATGATTGTGCGCACGGACGAGATTGCTTATTGCTCCGCCAAAGCTGCCGTCATACATTTCACGCGTTGCCTAGCTGTGGAAATGGCCTCGCATGGCATCACAGTGAATTGCCTCTGCCCAGGTATGACGCGCACGGAAATGTTGACCGCGTCAGCGAAAGAGCGCGGGCTTGACTTGGATGCCATGGTGAACCTTATCCCAGCCGGCCATATGGCCGAAGAAGCTGACCATGCGCATCTCGTCGCGTATTTCGCATCGGACGAGGCGGCACATGTGACCGGGCAAGTCGTGGCAGTGGACGGTGCGCAAAGCCTTTTTCATCCTTTCTTGAAGTCTTAGTCAAGTACGCATACGTGAGCAAAGTAGCATCTGCAATCGAATGAGGGTGAGTACGACTTCACCCAGAAAAAGCAGATAGAATCTCCGTACGGAAACTCCCCTCCAAATAGAAATGGTCGATTATTCGCCATGCTCGGCGATGTACTGTCGATATACTTCAATGTAGTTTGCAACTCCCTTCTCGATATCCCCAAATTGAGGATCATAGCCCAGCTGTTGTCTTGCGTTTTCGATGCTCAATATTCCTCGAAACCGTATCTCAAGCATGTCAGCTTCTGACAGACCGGATCCGATCTCAATGTCGGCGCTGGGGATCAGCTTTCTGACAACCTCAGCCACTTTACCAGCCGTGACCAGAGGCCGGCCTGTAGCCGCATAGACGACGCGGTCGTGCACCTTGTCGGCTGAGATGTCTACAGCTTTCACTGCCAGTTGAGCCACATCAGATGCGTGAGTGTAATCGCGCGGGAACTCGCGGCCCTTCTCGAAACGCGTAGGCAAACCACGCACAGAATTCTCAATCATCGGTTTGATGAAGATCCCCCACTGCATGCCGAAGCCGTACACCGCCGAGGGTCGCAGCGTGATAAAGTCCACTCCGAAGGACTGATTGTAAGCCCAGCAGAGAGCCTCACCTGCCAGCTTGGTCGCGCCGTAGAGACTCGACCCCGGCCCCTCAGTCGCAAGGAGCACCGGGTGATTCGCATCCACCGGCTCGTATTTAATGCCCGGCAATACGCCAATGCTGGAGAAATTCACGACTCGCTTTACGCCAAATAGGCGGGCTGCTTCGAGAACGTTGTAGGTACCTACAATGTGGACAGTCATTCCCAGGCTCGGCCGTTTGACTAGGAGTGGTGGATTCATGATGGCCGCGATGTGGATGATGGCCTCGGGTTGGTGCGCCTTTACAACCGTGATCAGATCTCTCCAATCTTCAATGCTCCCCTCTATGAAGCGAATACGGTTAGCAACCGGTTTAAGCCACCAAGCCGCCCTGGCCCCCGGTTCTCGTACATCAAAGTTCAAGACCGTGTCGCCCCGCTCTGCCAGCCGACGCAGGACATAGCTACCGATGAAGCCGGAACCACCTGTGACGAGAATCGTGCGAGTCATCGCCTTTCCCCAGACACCGCGTCTAAGCGGTGCGATTCCATATTTATGCGTGTTCTTCACGGAAGGTTCGCTTCAAGATGAATAGTTTGAATTCGAGGCCCGCAGACTCGCGACGGATAGTATGGCACCACTATTCCCCAGACTAGGTTTCAGACTCTGTCTTGATGCTAGCCTCTAACTTCGAAGTCGCAACCTAGATCGTCAGCAATCTCTCTGCACTTGCCGGTGTCTATGCCTTCGAGGTTCACGACGGTCAATCTCACATGGGGGATGTGCTTTTTGCAATCTCTGGCATAGTCGAGTACGCCCTGATATGAGCCTGGCAGAGAAGGTTTACAGAGCCGCTCGTACTTCTCTTGGGTTTCTGCATTGAGACTTATCGACACATAGTAGATGCCGGCCTCACTCAACTCCTTCGCTACATTCCTGCCTGCGTTCCTTAGGTTTGCCAACCCGTCAGTGTCCACGCGGACATTCAGATTCGGATAGTTCTGCTTGATCCTCTTGGTCAGATTGAGAACCGTGTCCAATCTAATGGTGGGTTCGCCAAAGCCACACCAGACCACCTCTCTGTCCGAAGACTTCACTTCATGATGGAACGCAGTCCAAATCTCATCGTCGGTCGGCTCTCGATCGAGCCACAACCTGTAACCGGAAAGACCAGGGGTAGAATTCCTCACGCAGAAGCTGCAACTGTTTGAGCACCTGTTCGTGATATTCAAGAAGATTGTATCTAGTCGAGGAGAGTACCGGTAGGCAACCGACCCGCCAAGTCCACTCACTTCAATGCAGCCCCTTCAAATGCTCATCACAATGACTCAAATACGCGGAAGCAATGCCCAAAAAAGGCCACTGCTGAGGTCGTTGCAGTATCCACCGATAATTGGCGAAGTCGCTTCAAGCAACTACCGTTCCGGGTACGTGAAAGTCTCGCCAGGTTTCAACAGCACTGCTTTGACGTGCGGCTTGGGGTCAGATGCCATGTTGTTCATCAATTTGAGGAACGTCTCGACATCAGCATCAACCTTTGCAAAGTGGGTCGGGATCACGTAGTCGAGGCCAAGCCATTCGGCCGCCAAAGCCGCCTCATAAGGCGTCATCTCCCCAGTGAGGAGAGGCCAACCTCCGACAGGTCCTACACTCACGTTGATTAGCCCGATGTTGGGTCTGTAGAGTTGGCCTACCAGTTTGAGATCGCTGAATAAGGCCGAGTCTCCTGAATGATAGATCCTCGCATCCGGACCCGGTTGTACGATGAAGCCCATCGGTGGTCCTGAGCGGTATGTCCCATCCTTGTCGATCATGTTGGACCAATGCCTGCTCTCAACGGACCTTACCCGCACTCCAGCCACTTCTACAGTGATGCCCCAGACAATGCCGATCAGTTTCTCCGGTGCAATACCTTCTTTGAGTAGGTGCGCTCTTACATCCGCCCCGCATACTACCGGAGCCTTGAATTTCTTGGCTATTTTGCAAGTGTCTCCCAAATGATCATAGGCCGCGTGCGTTACAAGAATAAGATCGACCTGTTTCAGGTCATCCGTTTTGACAGGAGATGCTGAATTCGCGTCGAGGTATGGATCCATCAACACCTTCGTTCCGTTACTGGTAGTTATCTCGAAAGCGGAAATCCCGAAAAACCGCAGTTTGGTCGGCACAGTTCATCATCGCACCACGGGTACAACGTACTAATAATAAGGCTTCTTCTAGGGATTTGGTTTGTTCAGGTGGGACGAAGCAAAACGAGTATTTCACACGAAACTTCATGCAACCTCTGCGAGTTCGCGTCATTCTCCACCGAGTCAAATCGATCCCGAGTTTGAAGTCCAAAGTCAGAACCAGAGCAGGAGAACCGAGATGAAATGCTTTCAAAGTTGACCAAGGCTTATGAACTGATTTCGGGCATCATGGGATAGAGTTGTCAATGATGCAGGTCAAGCCGATGAAGCTCAGTGTATGTAATCGAATCTGGTGCAACTACCCTTTTGAGGAAGCTGTGAAACGCATTGCTTCGCTTGGATACGATGGGATTGAAATTTGGGGATGTCGCCCCCATGCGTACACCTTTGATATGGACGACGAGGCGATACGCGACCGAAAGAGAGCGATCACAGAAGCGGGACTTGAGGTCCCATGCCTGACACCTGATCAGTTCTATCCTGCACCTTACATCAACCCAGCAAGCCCATATGAGAAGTATCGGAGGCAGAGTATCGAATTCCTTAAAGCAAGCCTTGACTGTGCGGCCAAGTTCGGAGCGCCAATGATGTCTATGGCGCCTGGGAAGTGCCTATACGGTCAGTCCAAGTCAAACGCGTGGCAACTGCTCGTTCAAGCGGTGGGAGAATGCGCTGACCGCGCAAAATCGCTTGGTCTCAAGTTGGCTGCCGAGCCGTGCCCTCCGATCGAAACGAACCTCATGTCAACCCTGCACGACTTCCTACAGCTTTCTCGTGACGTGAATGCGACGAACCTAGGATGCCTTCTTGACATCGCACATCAGAATATTACTCATGAGAATTGTACCGATTTCGCCAAGGTCCTTGGAGACAAACTCTATCACATCCACATCTCCGACAACGGCGGCACCATGGACCAAGGTCTGGTCCCCGGCGACGGAACCGTCCAGTTCCAACCGTTCATGAGATCACTCAGAGAATCAGGCTACGCTGGCTACCTGTCTCTAGAGATGACATTCAACTACCAACAAGATCCTGACTCAGCCGCCTACAGGGCCAAACGCTTCATGGATAACCTGCTCAGAGAGAAGGCATAGATCTTCTGAGCCACAACCAGACACTGACAGAGTCGTCTCTTCTAGCCGGAGCATCGGGATGAGCCTAATCGGTATTGATGTGGGTTCCAGCGGAACGAAAATTGCAGCATATAGTCTGAACGGGATACTTCTCGGGAGCATTGAAGCGCGTCATACTCCGCATCATCCCCACCCCGGTGCTTGGGAAGTCGACCCAGATGAGGTGTGGAGGAACGCCGCAGACGCGTTGCGCAAGCTGGCTGCAATGAATCCGGTCCAGCGGGATCCGCCGATGGTAATTGGGATTTCCGCTTCGATGAGAGAGGCTTTTCCCGTTGGCGCGGACGGAAAGGCGCTCGCCCCCTGCATAATGACCGCCGACACCCGCGAAAGCGGACTCGAGAAGACAATTCTGAGCCAATATCCTGCGGAGACATGGTTCGAGTTCTGTGGTCATCTGCCCGAGCGAATGGACCCCATTTGCAGGCTGCTATGGTGGGAGAAGAATCGTCCGGAAGTGATGGCGAAGGCTAGGTACTTTCTTGGATGGGGCGAATACCTCTCTCTCCAACTAACTGGCAGAGCCATTATCGATAGAAGTTGCGCGGGAAGATACCTTGTCTATGACTTCAAGACTCACCAATGGTCGCCTGAACGTCTCTCTCAATTCAAGATCAGACCAGAGCTACTGCCCGAAATCGAACCCTGGGGAAAGGCAATTGAGGTTCTGAGAAGAGACGTGTCCAACCAGTTGGGTCTGCATGAAGACGTCAAGCTGGGAGTAGGCGCCAATGATGTCGTTTGTTGTGCCCTCGGCTCCGGCGTTTCTGAGGCTGGAACTGGGTGCCTGATCAGTGGCTCGTGGGAGGACATACTCTTGCCCGTCGAGTCCTCACCGCAAGCTTCGAGGCTCACGGAAATGGGCGTCTCAATCGGGCCTTTCCCCGGCAAAGCAAGGATGGCAATCTATGCGCTCAACCCAACCGGAAACGCAGCGATGAACTGGGCGAGAGGCCTCGTGAACTTCAAGCTTGAAGAAACAGATCACAAGCTCAAGGCAACCGGCCCTGGACCTGGCCCCGTAATGGCGATTCCTCATGTTTCAGGCGCGACTGTCCCGTGGGCTGGAGGAAGCAAGCTGCGCGGCGCGCTGATGGGCCTTACTCTCGCCGCCACCGGTCTCGATGTCGTCAAGGGGATGATGGAAAGTATCGCATATGATTTGCACTACACCGTGACTCGGTTCAAGGAAGCTGGCGCGAGGATAGATGTATTCAGAGGAGTAGGGGGAGGAATCCGCTCCGAATGGTGGACACAACTGAAAGCGGATTTGACTATGACCCCGATAGATGTGGTGGATCAGGGGGAACTCGGAACACTGGGGGCGGCTTTGCTTGCCGGTTACGCACTTGGAGTCTTCAGGAATCTCGAAGAGAAGGCAAAAGCTTTCACAAAGACAAGGAAGCGTTTTCAGCCAAATCCGGAACGGGCAGGACTGTACGAGGAACGGATGAATTTGTACCAGGCCATAGTCGCTGACATGATTAGGTACGACTGGAGCAGACTGTCAACCTGAGTGTACGCAAAGGGATGCAACAACGCACGCGGACTGTAAGCGCCCAGAAACGGGGTGAGGCAGCCATCGGAACTCACGCGTACGCGCGAAGACAGGAGATGATAATTCACTCCTAACGCAAATCGCGGGTAAGACGAGAGGCTGGTTTGGAATGGAGAAAAGGCTTCTAGGTCGAACAGGACACAAGAGCACGATCCTCGCGTTTGGTGGTGCCGTTTTCATTGGCACGCCCAGGCAAAGGGAAGTCGACGCTCTCATAGAGCACGCCTTTGATCGAGGAGTGAATCACATTGACGTGGCTCCAACATACGGCGATTCTGAACTTGGTTTCAGGAGATGGATCAAGGAATACAGAGGGAGCCTTTTCCTCGCCTGTAAGACAATGAAGCGAACTTGGAAAGATGCTGCTGTGGAACTCCGAACAAGCCTTGACCGTCTGCAGGCTGACTACTTCGATCTATATCAGTTGCACCAGGTGGACAAACCAGACGAACTCGAAGCAACTCTTGGTCCTGATGGCGCGATACAGGCAATACTGGAAGCGAAGAAAGATGGGCTCGTCAAATTCGTCGGCATAACAAGCCATAGACCAATCATCATTGCAGAAGCTTTGAAGCGTTTCGACTTCGACACAATCCTACTTCCGGTGAACTGTGTTCTGAGAGCACATCTGGAACCCGAGAACGACTACGGTCCCATACTGGCACTGGCAAAGAAGAGAAACGTAGGGGTGATAGCCATGAAAGCAATCGCAAAAGGACCCTGGCCCGAAGGGAGGAAGCCATTCAACACCTGGTATCAGCCGTTTGAGACCCAGGAAGATGTTGATGAGGCACTATGGTTCGCCCTTTCTCAAGACGTAGCAACGGCGACGACTGCAGGAGATCTCCGATTGGCAACCATGATGATCGATGCGGCCGAACGGTTTAGGCCCATGAATCAGGAAGAACAACTCGCCGTCGTATCGAGAGCCACCTTATACAAGCCACTGTTCCCAACAGACTTCATCCCCTAGTTACTCGTCGCCGCTCTTGCTGGAGCCGGTGTTCTAGGCCAAAGAGTGCAACCTGCCCGGGGCTCGTATATCTCACATCTCCAATCTCATTGAGCCTTGAGACGAGCTCCGTTACTTGGGGCATGTTCTTGTTCGAGAAGATGATATATTCTCCTCGCGCCTGATCTTTGGGCCTGTTCTCAAGGGTGTGACAGGCCTACTTCTCACTGGCTCGGGGTGCGCCGCCGTCGATGTGATTGTGCGTACATGTGCTTGACGCCTTGGGTTCGGCCGGTTTGGCTGTATCCATTGTTGTTATATCGACGACAGAGGAACTCGCCGGCAAATGTGGCGGCATCGAATGTCAGGACTTTCAGAGGATGAGATCATTCGGCAGTTGGAGAAGATAGACACCCCTACTATTAGTAACGTCGTAGCCACGTATCCCAAATCGGACCTGTGCTTGAAGTTGTACGATGCATGGTTTGGGCAATGGTACACGGACAGCACCATGCGATGCATGTATCCCGAATTAGGTCCTAGAATCGGATACGTTGCGACAGCCGTTTTCTCAGAGAAGTCAGACCAGTACACGGGAGTGCATCGTTGGGCTCTTCCAGAACACCTAGACGGCACAAGGAAACCTGTCATCCTTGTGGCCAAACAAGCGTTTCAGCCATTCCTGGCCAGTAGGGTAGGCCTCTTTGGAGGCAACTTGACGGCACAGTACAAGGCCCTTGGAGCTGTTGGAGTGGTGACCGATGGTCCGATTAGAGATCTCGAAGAGATCCGAGGGATGGCTTTCCAGTACTTGGCGACCGGAGTCACTCCGTCGCATGGAGATATGATTCAGACTGCCGTAGGCATTCCAGTGACAGTGTGTGGAATGACCGTTATCCCGGGTGATGTGATTCACATGGATATGCATGGGGCCGTGAAGTTTCCCGCAAGCAGGATGACGCAAGTGCTCGAGAATGCACAAGAACTACTCAAACGCGAAGCCGAAGGGAGAAAGATCTTTGAGGATACGACCTTTTCCTTAGCAAAATGGAAGAAAAGTATCGAGACAACGCGTCCTCATATGTAGGTGAGACAGAAGGCCCAAATGATCAACACATATTCTGCTAGCACTGGCATTGTATTCCTCTCGGAGAATTGAATGGCATGAGTGCCCAAGGGCTTGAAGCTCTGGGACTTGGCATGATCGTCTCATTCGCACTGCTAGGATCAGAGATTCTTCTAGTGGGAATGTATCTGTTTCAGTGGAAGAGAGGGCTGAGTGAAGCAACGCTTGAACCTTACCTGGTCGTGATCTATTCCTTGATTTGTTCTTCAGTTACCGCGGGCCTGCTAATGTTCTATCGAGGAGAGAGGTCGACAACAGGAATTGCGCTTCAGAGCTTCATCTTCTTGTCTCTCCTTCCGAGCTTCGTATTCATAGTCATTCTGGCGCCCACTCTCGTCCGTCGCGACAATTAGATAGGCTTCAGCCGGCAGAATGGCTCAGAGCGTCCGCACGTGCTTGGCTGCACAGGGCATGGTGGAACGGGTCAGGGTCCGAGGTCAATGGTCCTTGAATGCGTTCAGCAGACCGCCGTGCTGTGGCCCTCTAGGGATGATCGGCCAAATGTCGACGACAGTGTCACCTTCAACTACATGGTAGGCATCGAAGTAGTTGACGGCGGAAGGCGTGTAGCCACAGAGCAGTTCCACCTTGTCGCCCACCCTTAGCGTGCATGAGGCATCGATGTTGAAGATTCCATGTTCCTCGTCGTAGCGCAAGATCGAATAATCGTAATCCTTCAGGATAGCCTTGCTGTCACCAACGGTCTTATTCCCGGTGTCGGTGACGATCCAGTCGGGCCGACGGCTGATGATCGTAGCAAGCACATTGACCGCCTGCTTGAACCGGGGCTCCATACCGGCATGGTAGCCATCCATTGTCGCGTATGAACCGGGCTGAATCTCCGTGATCCGTGGATTGGCGGCGGTGATCTCCCATGTGGCGGTGCCAGCCGCAGAGAGGATGGGGCACGGCAACCCGTTGCGGATGAGTAGGTCTGCAACGCTCACAAAGTAGTCCATAGCCTTGCGGGCCATCGGTCCACGCTTCGTTCTGTCTAGCTCGCGCGAGCAGTGACCCTCGTACCCGGTAAGACCCTCAAGGCGCAGACTAGGCAGTTCAGCAATTCTACGTGCCAGCCTCAGCGCCTGCTCGGGCGAGGCGACACCGCAGCGTACCATACCGGTATCGACTTCGATTAGGCAGCCGATCTCGCTACCTGCACGCTTGGCCGCCTCGGACAGCGCCTCAGCGTTCGCTATTTGGTCAACCGCCACCTTCAGCGGAATTTCGCGCGCGAGAAGGGCAGCCGCTCGTATCTTCTCAGACCCGACGACTTCGTTGATGAGGAACACGTCCTTGATGCCGGCACGCGCCATCACGATTGCTTCCCAAATGGTAGCGGTCCCAACGCCAATGGCCCCGGCCTCTATCTGCATACGTGCGATGTCCGGGCTCTTGTGAACCTTGATGTGCGCACGGAGCTTTGCTGGCATCGTTTTCATGCGTTCGGCCATATAGGCGAGATTCTGACGTACGATGTCCAGGTCAAGAATGAGCGCGGGGGTTACCAATTCCTTGCGTTTACATCCGATCTCTGAGCCGTACATGGCACGGACTCTGTCGTGAGCTTGATCGATCATCGTGTGATTCCCTCGCGGCATGTCCGACCCAGTCGCCAGTATATATGACTAACATTCGGCACCCCCTCTTTCTCCTGCCAACTCAAATCTGTTGTCAATGCTCGAACCGAAATGCAGTAAACTGAAGCAACGCTGGCATCGCGCAGCGAGTCATGCTACTGATACAAGTGATGGATACAGATCGTATCAGAAGCAGCACGGATACTTCGCTGGACTGGCAATTGAGCTATTGGAACTTTCCTCTTGCGAGAATCGGCCAGAAGACTTCGACTTTGCCCTTCCTCACTCCGTAGTAGTGGTCATGAAGATTGACTGTCGTGCAGCAATGGCTTGGTATCAATTCCAGTTTGTCTCCAACATCGATGTTGCTTGCTGGATCAACCTTGATCATTCCGTGTTCCTCGGACATGTGATACACCTTTGCATCTTCGCAGTCTTTCACAAGAGGCATTCCGAATTCCTGTGTTATCGCTTTCAAGCCTGTGTTGACTATCACTCGCTCTGGGACCGGTCTACTTATGACAGTCGCCAGAACCGTGAGGGCACAGCCAAAATCTAGCCCTTCGAGCTTGTTGTATGTGGAGTCCATAAATACGTACGACCCCGCTTCTATCTCAGTCACTTTCGAATACTCCCCAGCTATACTGTAGGTACTTGTCGAACCCGCACTCACATCGTGAACAACTGTGCCTTCAGACTCCACCATGTCTACAGTCTCTTTCAATGAGCGCAAGAGTTCGTGGGCTGCTGCTTTCCTCTGCTCGAAATCTGGTATGTCGAAGAAGGGGCCTTCGTATCCCATCAATCCGCGAAAATCCAATCCTTCGAGCTCAACAATTTTCTTCACGAAGTTGACTGTAGGTTCACCGGGCATGATGCCGCAGCGTTTCCTCCGAACATCAATCTCAACTATCACGCCTTGCCTTACGCCATGTCTTCTCGCGGCCTCTGATGTGGCCTTCGCAACCTTGAGATTATCCACAACCACTTTCACGTCATGGCTTCGGGCGAGTCTGACAAGCCTTTGTATCTTCTCCGGATCGACAACCTCGCTCGTGATGAGAATGTCACGTATGCCGTGATTTGCCATGACTTCAGCTTCGCCTAGTTTTTGACAGCATATGCCTCTAGACCCCGCATTGATCTGTTTCTTAGCGATAGTTGGGGATTTGTGGGTCTTTGTGTGAGCGCGAAGACTGGATTTGACTCCGCTGAAGTATCTTGCCATCTTCTCGATGTTGTCTTCCATAGTGTCGAGATCGATGAGTAGAGCTGGAGTCTCGATCTCGCGTTTTGCAGCGCCAACAGTCATACGGTCATCAGTGCTCGGGAATCACTTTGAGGTCAATAAAACACTATGTCTGGGGTCCTGGAGTATGTCTGTCTAGATAGCCAGAAGCAGCTCAACATGAGCGGCCGCGCGTCATGTTCAGGTTTGTCGATTATTGTATATTCGGATAGCGCGAGTCCTTTCGGGAAGGCTTATAATCAAACCGACCCGTTGTCTCGGGGCCATGACCCTATCGAGTTTCCGCGATTTCACTGAAGAAGCAGTCAAGATAGTCAAGGCGGCAGAAGAACAAGGCATCCCGCTGAGATTGATGGGTGCTTTGGCGGTGAGTCTTCACTGCCCGAAGTATGGGCACTTTCACGAGAAGATGGAGAGAACTCCCACCGACATCGACTTCGCCTCATACTCCGAGTTCAAGAGCAAACTCACAAACTTCCTCCAAGGTCTCGGCTACAAGACTGACGTCAGAATGATGAGCTTCCCCGCATATGCGGAAGGCAAGAGGTACATCTACCTTGGAAAGACACAGGTGGATGTCTTCTTCGACGAACTTAGAATGTGCCACACGGTCAGCTGGAAGAAAAGGCTGGAGGTAGACGACCCGACCATCCCGCTGGCAGACATCGTCCTCGAGAAGCTGCAGATTGTCGAGATCAACCCAAAGGACATCAAGGATCTCATCCTCCTATTCCTTGAGCACGATGTTGGCGATGTGGACAAGGAGACGATAAACGGGAAGTACATTGCAGAGTTGCTCTCGAAGGACTGGGGCTTCTATTACACTTCGACAATCAATCTTAAGAAGGTCACGAGTCTGATGGGCCAATATCTAGAGCTCTCCTCAGATGAATCGAAGACGATTCATCAAAGGGTAGACAAGCTGATTTCAATGATAGAGAACCAGCCCAAGTCGATGGGCTGGAAGATGCGCAGCCGGGTAGGCACGAAACAGAAGTGGTACACAGAAGTGACGGACGACTACCGTGTCCTGAAGATAGAGTGAGAGGCCATCATTCACCCTAGAACTGCTGCACGGTCCTGAGTTGCCAGGGCGCCTACGTCCAAATGCGAACTAGTATTTGAAACCTCTGACATTTTCCAGCGTTCCTCTGGCAAGTGTTTTATGCTAATCCAAGCGCAAAGTGCTGGCAAGGTCGTGAAAATGTCACAACCTGACGTATTTCTAAGAAGAACATCAGGAGTAATCAGAACACTATCGCCAAGAGACGCAATGTTCTACGGATACCTAGTCATCGCAGGCCTGTACGGCGTTTCATTCTACTTCTTCCTAGGACCAGCTTTGTTTCCGGGAGCCAACGTCTACCTCGCAATGATCATACTGCTAGTCCTCTTCGCCATTCGTTGGGTAACCTACTCTGGCCTGATCAGCGCAATGCCTCGTAGCGGTGGAGACTATGTCTTCTCAAGCAGACTGCTCGCCGGAGTTGTGGGGTTCGTGATCACCAATGCTGGAATGGTGTGGTGGCAGGTTTTCTGGGACTACCTTGCAGGCAATGCTATTGCTCTGACCATAATCCCGGCCATGTTCGACTTCGTAGGCCACGCTACAGGAAACCCATCTTTGATTCAATTCGGCATGTCATTTGCCAACCCATGGGTTGCATGTGCCATCGCGATAATCCTACTCTGGGTCGCCTGTTATGTGATGCTAACCGGCCTGAGAGCATATGTGGTCTTCCAGAACTACTTCATAATGGTGTTCGGCGCCCTATCAATAGCCATCATAGCAGCGATGTTTCTAGTAATCCCGCAATCCAATTTCATAGGCAACTTCAACACGTATGTGAACCTGTTCGCGAGCAACCCTGACTGGTATCACTCGGTCATATCGAAGGCGAAGGACCTCGGGTTCAATGCAAACGTGGGATTCAGCTGGGGCGACACTCTCGGGCTTGCCGCCTTGTACTATGGCCTCTGGTCGGCCGTATCCTTCGGCATGGAGCTTGTCGGCGAAATCAAGGGCGTACAGTCCTTCAGAACAGCATGGCTAACGCAGTTTGGAGCAATCATCATACAGTTCATAACATTCGCCGTAGCAGCAGCATGGGCGCAGGACTACATGGGACCAGAGTTCATAAGATCGCTCGGGTTCTTGGTTGTATCCGGGCAAGCACCTCCAGGCTTCAGCTACCTAGGATCCTATTCGTTGTTCGCGGCAGTGAGCATGAATCCTGTGATTGCTGTCATAATCGGTCTAGGGTTTGCGGGTGCCATGGCCAACAGCTTGTTTAACGGCTTTCTGGGTGGTTCGAGAATACTGCTTGCTCAGTCCTTTGACCGGCTGCTGCCGGGCTGGGTCGGACACGTTAACAAGCGCGGTGCTCCCGACAACATTCTGATCTTGCTCACAGCGCTATCCTCAGTGGCCGCCGTAATCCTAACTGGATATCCAGCCTTGGGAGGGCTCCTGCAATTGGCACTTATGTGTCAGTTCATCGCATTCGCTGGCTCGGTTCTAGGCGGAATAGTCTTCCCGTGGAAAGCAAAGACACTCTATGAATCATCGCCAGCAAGCAAATACAAGATCGCAGGCCTTCCGGCGATAACTATATGCGGAATAGTTGGCTTGGGAACGGACGTCTGGGCAATCTGGCTGTACTTCACTAACCCAGGCTACGGCATATGGCCAGGATCAACCATGGCACTATCTTTCGGAGCTCTACTCTACATCGTACCCTTCGTCTGGTACTTCATCAACAAGCAACGCCGCGCTAGCCAAGGAATCAACATAGAACTTGCCTTCAAAGAGGTCCCGCCCGCTTAGGGTCGGGAACCTCTCCTTCCTTTTTCCCAATATCTCGCACTTGATATCGGAGATGCTCCTCTGATCTGAACAGAATTGTTCGTGCAATATTCCTCACGCATCATCCGACGCTTCTTGCTTCTTCCAACGATTCTTCTTTTCCACCAAAAGAGTTAAGCCTCCATCTCCCAATGTGGCGGGCTACGAGGCGCACAAGCAGTGCCTGAGAAAAAGAAGGAGAGAAAATTCTACAAGATACTCTTCACTACCGACGTTCACGGCAGTGAGAGAACATTCCGCAAATTCCTGACGGCAGGCAAAATGTACGAGGCTGACGTCGTCATGCTCTGCGGTGACATCACTGGGAAGATGCTGGTTCCGATCGTGAAGTGGCCTGACGGCACGTATACTGGCAGAGTTCTCGGACTTGAAGAGAGAGTGACGACAGAAGAGCAATTGAAGAAACTCGAAGAGAAGCTCTGCAACATGGGGTTCTACCCCTATCATACGGATCCAGACGGCATGAAGGAAATGCAGGCAGAGCCCGCGAAGGTCAGTGAGATCTTCAAGAGATTGATGCTTGAGAGACTAGCACGCTGGGTCAAGTCCGCCGAAGAACACTACAGAGACTCGGGCATCAAGTGCATAATGACCGGAGGAAACGACGACCTCCCTGAAGTAGACTCCGTATTGGACAAGTCAGACTACGTGATCAACTCCGATCGCAAAATAGTCAAACTGACCGATGAGTATGAAATGATGACTATAGGCGAGGCCAACATGACCCCCTGGAAGTGTCCTCGTGACGTCACTGAAGAGAAACTCAAAGAACTGATCGATAGCCTAGCCGGCAAGGTAGAGAGTATGCAGAACTGCATATTCAACCTGCACGTCCCTCCAATAGACTCCACACTCGACACAGCGATGATGCTGGACAACAGCGTTGACCCTCCAAAAGTTGCAATGAAAGGAGGCCAACCCGTCACGGCAGGAGTTGGCAGCACAGCAGTGCGCGAATGCATAGAGCAGTATCAACCCCTCTTGGGCCTGCATGGCCACATCCATGAATCCAGAGGCGTCGTCAACATAGGGAGAACCGTGTGCGTCAATCCTGGCAGCGAGTACGGCGAAGGCATCCTAAGGGGCGCAATAGTCAACCTCGCCAAGGACAAGGTCCTCAGCTACCAACTCACATCAGGCTGAAGCTCAATTCCGCGAGCCCTTGTCAACCTGCGAACCTGTGTACACCGACCAAGTCCGTATCCTGATCACTTGGCTTGTCGCCGAAAGACATAAGACGCGAACGGCTTCTCGATTACGGCGATCAACTTGGCGAAGGTCGAGATTCAGATCAATCTTGGAGAGAATGACTACGATCCACAGCAACTTGTGGACGCGGCCATCTACTGCGAAAAGATGGGTTTCCGCACCGTCTGGTTTGGCGATCACATCTTTCCCTGGTTCCACTCAGGCAAGAGGTCTTCATTCGTCTGGTCAATGTTAAGCGTGGCAATGGAAAAGACAGATCGAATCAAGATGGGTCCTTGGGTCACCGTCCCGATAGGCGCGAGATACCACCCCGCGATTATTGCACAGGCTGCTGCTACCCTTGACAACATGTATCCAGGCAGGCTGCTCTTAGGCGTCGGTTCAGGCGAGGCCCTGAATGAGCGGCCTTTCTGGAATGGAAATTGGCCCAAGTGGGATGAGAGGATGGATCGGCTGATCGAAGGTCTTAGACTCATACGGATGATGTGGGAATCCAAAGAACCATTCAGATTCGAAGGAAAGTACTTCTCATCAGACTTCTATCATCTTTACACAAAGCCCAGAAAACAGATACCCATCTATCTCTCAGCAATCGGCAAGAAAGCCGCACGATACGCCGGCATGTACGCTGACAAACTGATCACAATATGCCCAAGAAACAATCTCCAGACAATGAAGGAAACAATCGTCCCAGCATACAGGCAAGGAAGGAGCGAAGCAGGCAAAAAAGGCCTAGGAGGGGTTGCGGTGGAGATGGTTTTCAGCTTCCTAGAGCCAGAGGAGATTGTGAGAACACAGTGGAGAACACTGGGTATCTACCGCAAGGACTCTTGGAGTATCCCGAACCCCGTTTCGGTTGAAGAAGAAGGAAAGAATGTAACTCCCGACGATGTCCGCAAGGGTACCGTTCTGTGCAAGAAGTGGGGAGATCTTGCGGAAACGATTGAGGAATACGGCAAGGTTGGCGTGACTTCTGTCGCATTCTACACCGGAGCTGACAAGAAACAGATTCATGCGATTGCGAGGAATGTGCTGAGCGTCTTCTGATCGAGTAAGTTCGTTCGTGCAGCATCAGTTCCATCTGTCAACACTTATATGCCGCATTCCCGAGACAGCGCGAAACAACTGTCTCAGTGCATGTAAGAACGCATGTTCTGGATGGCAGGATCGACAGAGGAAGGAGACATTGGTGGCGTTCACAAGAATATTCTTCGCGACTGATGTGCACGGATCTGAAAAGACCTACATCAAATTCCTCAACGCGGCCTCGTTCTACAAAGCGCAGGTCTTGATCCTAGGCGGCGACATCACTGGAAAAGTGATTGTGCCCCTCGTCAAGGGCCCTGGTGGGCACTCCGCCAAGTTTCGGGGAATAGGCCGTGAGGCAAAAGACGATTCGCAACTGGAAGCGTTAGAGAACGAGATCCGTATGTCAGGTTCCTATCCATATCGGACCAACCCAAAGGAAATGCGTCAACTGCAGGTTGATGATGCCAGGGTTCACTCGATCTTCAAACAGCTCATGCTTGATACACTGAAGAGATGGATACAGATGGCTGAGCAGCGGCTCCGTAACAGTGGGGTTAAGATCTTCATGACGGGAGGCAACGATGACCTTTTGGAGATCAAGGACATAATCAGAGCATCTGACTACGTGATCGATCCCGAGGACAAAGTCGTCGATATCGACGGCAAGCATGAAATGATTAGCTTGGCATGGAGCAACCCGACTCCGTGGAACACGCCTCGCGAATGCTCCGAAGAAGAGCTCTGGCGCAAGATCGAAGCCATGACCTCACAGGTCAAGAACATGAAGAGCTGCATATTCAATACACACCTGCCACCAGCGGACACAGTAATTGCTGAATGCCAGAAACTCGACAAGGATCTGAAACCCGTATTCGTAGGTGCAGATCCAGAGATGATAAGCGGCGGGAGCACTTCTGTTCAGAAAGCCATAGAGCAGTACCAACCCCTCTTGGGATTGCATGGTCACATCCACGAAGCGAGAGGGAATGTCAAGATAGGGCGTACCCTGTGCATCAATCCCGGCAGCGAATCGAGCGAAGGGATCTTGCGAGGCGTTATGGTGAACGTCGAAGCTGAGTCCGTTAAGAGCTACTTGCTAACATCCGGCTAGTCCACGAATAAGCCGACTGACGATGCCTCAGTACGAGGCCACAAGTACACGGCACTTATTGCTCGACGTTTTATGAGAAGGCTGCGCCGCGGGACGGCTCTGAGTCTTTTCAGATCTGATCCAGAGCGCTCCGACAATTAAGAGTCTAGGCGAAATGTGGGGCGCGTGCTTTCTTGTTGATGCAACATGTTGACTGGGAAGGAAGGAGGGAAAAGGGGGGGTGGCGCGTGGAAACGCGCCAGATCGATTTAGGTAGGTGGCACTTCTTTGAAGATGAGACTTATGTCGATGCCTTGGCGGGCGTGGTAGGCTTTGCTGGCGTAGTAGATCACGATGCCGAGGATGAAGATCCCACCGAAGAGATATGCAGTTAGCGGCGCTGCTGTGCCCGTCAACAATGGGTTCACTGTGACGGCGTAGGCCGCATAGAACAAGAAGATCGCTGTTGCCAAGCCTACCCAACTAATGACTGGTAGGCCGACTCGTTTCCTCATGAAGGTTGGTAGCTGATCCAGCAGTGTCTTCCATTTCGTGAATGGAAAGACGACGACCGTACAGGCCAATACAGCGTAGCATAGAACCATCAGTGTGGAGCCTGCGGCGAAGAAGTTCGAGAAACCTACGTAGGCATAGAAGTACGCTGTCACAACTGCTATCAGCCATGTGGCGACAAGCGCCCAGTGCGGAGTCTTGAATCGGGCACTAACATCTGCGAATTTGGTCGGAATGAGGCGGTCGAATGCCCAAGCGAAGAAGTATCGCGAGACCGTCACGATAAGGATGTAAGCAAATGCCATGTTTGCCAGAACGAAGGTCCCCAGGGCCACAAGAGTGAGCATCTGGTTCGGATAAGTCAGTATTCCTAACATCAGGGGCATGCTTGGTGGCCAAGGCAGCGGATATTTGACACCGTTGTCCCACATCCACGACAAGGCAACTAGCCAATTGTAGCCAGTGGCTTGGATCTCAGCCAAGGCGCTGATGCTCCATATGACGAAGGCGAAGAGGTTCGAGAAGAGAAGTGCAAGTGGAATCGAGCGGTTCACGTTCCTGATTTCGCCCGAGATTGTACCTGCACCTTGTGCCGCGCCCGACATCAACATGAATGTGAATGTAACACTGGACACTGTTGCGCCTAGCGTGATCGGAGCCAGCACCCAACCGCCCGACTTGGCTGTTTCGAATACTGCTTGGTACGTCGTGTAGTTGGACATCAGGAGGTCCCACTTTTGAGCGAAGACCGTAGGATTAGAGGTTCCCATGATCACCCACATCAGAACCAAGGCGACCACTTGGATCACCCATCCTGTGTAGAGCAGGGCCTTTCCTAGTTTGTGTCCGAGTATTGCGAAGGCGGAGTAGATGGTGAAGATCACAAAAGCGAATAGGAAAGTTCCATCGGGAGTGTTCAACCATGTTGCGAAGGCAACTAGGCCAGGAGCATTGTACAGCGTTCCCCACGCGACGAGCGATATGGAGATTGTGAATCCGTAGGTGAAGCATACGGTCAGAGGACCGATCACTAGGAGCATGTAGTAGTAGACGGTCGACCATCCAAATCCCAATGCGGGGTGCCCTATTCTTGCGAACCACACGTAGTCGCTGCCCGATCGCGGCATCGCGAGTGATATCGCCCAGTAGCAGATCATCAGCAGTCCCATCGGAATCATTGCAACCGCAAGCGCACCAACAAGGTCAGCGCCGGGCCAGAACCCGAAGAACCACGGAAACTGCAGTGTAGTGTTGAGTATCGAGAAGATGATTAGTGTGTAGATGAGAACCGTATCTTTGGCGTCGTAGGGTCTGACAAGACCGCTAGTTTTTCTGACGAAGACTGATTTTTCTGACATTCTGGATTTTCCTCGTCACTACTTGCCTTCTGGTCGATATTTGAAACTTTGCAATGGCCACGGGAAGAATCAAATACGGCAGGCGCGGCGTATTGGCGGCACGTGACGATGTTGTCCGCCCCCTCGACAACAGCAGCAAGTTTTGCGGAAGAGGCTACGAAGATTGTCGACGCGGCCAAAGACAAGGGCATTCTGCTCAGAATCATGGGTGCGACTGCGGTCAGGATTCACTGTCCCAAGTTCTCGTATATGCATGACACGTTGCAGAGGGAGATCACAGACATAGACTTCATGGGATACGGCAAACAGAATGGCAACGTGCTTAGGCTGCTCGACGCTCTAGGCTACGTTTCCGACAAGCGGATGCGCATGTTCCAGTTTATGGGGCGATACCTGTTCGAGAACCCGACCAACAAGCGGCACATAGACATCTTCTTTGACAAGCTTGAGTTCTGTCATACGATTGACTTCAAGGGGCGGCTCGAGATCGACTATCCAACTATCTCATTGAGCGACATACTCCTGCAGAAGATGCAGATCGTCCAGATCAACGAGAAGGACATCAAAGATGCCATCGTAATGTTCAGAGAGCACGAGATCGGAGGAGAAGGTCAGGAGACGATCAACAGCGACTACATTTCGGATCTACTGTCAAAGGATTGGGGCTTCTGGTATACAGTCACAACGAACCTTGGGAAGGTCCGTGCCTTCCTCCCCGAATACGAAGGCCTGTCACCCGAAGACAGATCAGACATCAGTTCCAAGATCGACAGGCTCTCAGAAGTCATAGACAAACGTGAGAAGTCTTTTGGTTGGAAGATGAGGGCCAAGACAGGCGCAAGACAACGATGGTACAGAGAAGTCGACGAAACCGGACTATAGGTCTGATCCTTTCGCCCACCTCTTTGCAAATCGCTTTTTCGTTTTGCTCGGGACGCTATGAATTCACCGTCTAACCGCCGTTCTTCTGCAAGTCTGCCACGCTCGATTCTACGGATCCCTATGGTTGTTCTAGGGCCGTTGGGCATCCGAAGATCTGCCGGTACTTGCACACGCTTGTGCGGCCTGAATCCTGAGACAGTCCCTCTGTCATCCGCCTCGTGTGCGTGAAGGTTGATACTCTATGCCTTCTCTTTTCCCCAGTACGTATCGCGTTTCCATTTGACACGTTCGAGGAGTTCGATCGTGGTCCCGAACGTCTTGTCGGTCGGCAGATACGCATACTTGTTGTCGTCGCCTGAAATCATGCAGTACGGCTTCTCAGGTGGAAGTGATATGCCACCCGAGTCAACGAGGGTGATCCCTCTTTTCTTCATCTCGTCGTAAAACTCCTTCATGCTGTCAACTTCTACGCATAGCTCGAACATTGTGCCTTGGCCTTTCTTTTTCAAGAAGTCCCTACAGGGGCCCCGCACCGGTGCAAGCAGCTCAACATAGTTGTCGCCCTTGGGGAATGGAAGATAGACGTAGTTGATCTCCTCGTCAGTATCTTGCACATGAAAAGACCTCGGCTTCAGGCAGCCCAGCGCCTCCTGATAGAAATCGAGTATCTCCTTGTCTAGCTTCTCAACAACTATTCCTATGTGGTCCAGCTTCACCTTCAACCAGATCATCTCGCAGAAGGTCCGAATCCCGAACGGTTTCTTTCGCAACAATATAAGGTGTGCTTCGGCGACGACTGCGAGTTCAATGATCGGCTCGAACTAATCGGAGAAGTTATCTCTAGAACAAGGGGAAAAAGGGACAAGGCGATGTCACTTTGTTCCCGTCAATCATGCCAGCAACTGTCGGTGGAATGAAGGGCTTCATTCTCGAGAATGAGAAGATCAGAGTCGTTGTCACACCGGGGTTTGGAGCGCGAATTCTTAGTCTCATCTACAAGCCTACGGAGACCGACTTTGTCTGGCACAACCCGCGAGTGCCACCGATGAAGCCTACGTACGACCCTCAATTCGAGGACATGAGTGGCCTGTTCGATTGTTTCCCTACCTGCGAGGCCTGCACTGTCAGGGGGATGAAATTACCCATGTACGGCGAGGTTGCATCGGAACCTTGGCGAGCTTCTACTAATAGGAGGAACGGCCGGTCTGCAACGGTGGACATGCAACGCAAGTGCGGTGTTTATCCGATGACGATTCGGAAGTCGTTGACAATTGACCGAAAGGAGCCGGTGCTCAATCTCAACTACACTGTGGCTAACCTGAGCGATGATGCCTTGGAGTACCACTACAGTGGCCACAACACCTTGAACGTGAACTCGAACTTTCGCATAATATTGCCGCGAGAGGTTACGAAAGTTAAACGTGGAATGGCTGTCACGGACCGCCTAGGCAACCTGGGCGACGAAATCCCATGGCCCCAGACAACCGACAGAAACGGAAACACTCTTGACATCAGCAAACTCGGTCAACCCTGCGACGGAACCGGTGAGAACCTGTACACATCCAAACTGAAGGAGTCTTGGTGCGCCGCATTCAACGAGTCAAGAAGGGAAGCAATCGGATTCTGGTTCGAAGCTGAGAAGGTACCCCACATACTCGTCTGGATAAACTGCGGAGGCTACGGGGGTTACTACCATATTGCGCTGGAGCCAAGCACAGGCAGACCGGACAACCTAGAGGTCGCGGTCAAAGATTGGAAGAACTTCGCGACAATCCAACCACGAGCGAAGATATCGTGGACGGAGAAACTATTCCTCAGACATGATGTCAAGCATATTGAGAAAGTCACACCGGACAAAGGAATCATGCAGTAGTCTAACTATTGTCACAATGTGACATGGTGGAGTGCGGTAACGCTCTTAAGCGGCCCCGAGTATTCGCAGTGCGGTCTGGGAAATGTCGAGCCGGATTGAACCAGTTCCATATACAGATTACGCGAAGCATGGACTGACGAAAGACACGCTGCTCAGCATGCTTCGGAAGATGATCGAGATCAGGAGATTCGAGGAGCGTGTCGAGCGGCTATTTCTTCAGGAAGGGGCTCTGATTGGTCCCTCGCACCTCTACTTGGGAGAGGAGGCGGTTGCAGCCGGCGCCGTTGGTGCTCTCAACGAGAATGATCTGATCACGAGCACTTACCGTGGCCATGGCCATGCGATCGCGAAGGGCGTTCCCATGAAACCGCTTATGGCGGAGCTTTTTGGCAAATCAACCGGCACTTGCAAGGGGCTTGGAGGTTCAATGCATGTTGCGATCTATCCCGAGAAGGGTTCCATGTATGCAACAGCCATCGTCGGCAGTGGGATACCGATAGCCACTGGCGTGGGGCTAGCACTTCAAAGGGAGGGGAAGCAACGAGTCGCCATGACGTTCTTCGGAGATGGTGCAACCAACACCGGCGCGTTCCACGAAGGGATCAACCTCGCATCCGTTTGGAAAGTTCCAGTGATCTTTGTCTGCGAAAACAACATGTATGCCATGTCAACTCGAGCAGACTACGCAGTCGCAGCGGAAAGCGTCGCTTCTAGAGCTCAGGCCTACAAAATGCGGAGCATGGTCGCTGACGGAAATGACTCTGTCTCGGTCTATTTGGCCGCCAAGGAGGCCATCGACGCCGCCCGGAATGGTCAAGGACCAACCCTTCTTGAGTGCATGACCTACAAGCTCCACGGCCACGGGGTCTACGACAAGGGTGAATACAGACCCAAGGAAGAGATCGAAGCATGGCTCAAACGAGACCCGATCAACGGGCTTGAAGCGAGACTCCTCAAAGCCAATCTGGCAACACAATCAGACTTCGAGAAGATTGAAAAAGAGGTCGCGGCCGAAGTGGAAGAGTCTGTTACATTCGCAAGAGCTAGCCCAGTTCTGCCATTCGATCAACTTGCGAAGTACGTGTACGTGAGGTAGAGAGAGATGCCAGAGCTGACGTATGCGGACGCTTTGCGCGAGGCTTTGCGTGAAGAAATGCTTCGCGATCCTCGTGTCGTGCTAATGGGGGAGGAGATCGGAGTGTTCGAGGGAGTCTACAAAGTCACGCGAGGGCTGCTGAAGGAGTTTGGTCCGGAGAGAGTTAGGGACACTCCGATCTCTGAGGCTGCGATTGCCGGCGCTGCTGTGGGTGCCGCGTTAGGCGGCCTCAAGCCGGTTGCCGAGATCATGTACATGGACTTCGTGACAATATGTCTTGACCAGATAGCGACGAACGCTGCAAAGATGCACTTCATGAGCGGCGGCAAGCTCAAGGTTCCATTCGTCCTCAGAACACAGTACAGCCTCGGGCGAGTGCATGGTGCACAGCATTCCCAGTTCTTTCCATCAATATTCTTCCAGGTGCCTGGCCTGAAAGTTGTCTTACCTTCCACACCATATGATGCGAAAGGTCTTCTGAAAGCTGCCATCCGAGAGGACAACCCAGTTGTCTTCATTGAAAGTGGCATGCTCTACAGAATCAAAGGCCCGGTTCCTGAAGGGGAATATGTCGTGCCCCTGGGCCAATGTGATGTCAAGAAAACAGGTAGTGATATCACAATTGTCGCAGTCTCGAGAACTGTAACTGAGGCCTTGGCCGCGGCCATGAAGCTGGAAGAGGAGGGCATCACCGCAGATGTCATAGACCCGAGGACGATCCAGCCGCTTGATTTGGCAACAATCTTGGAGTCTGTAAGGAAGACTGGCAGGTTGATAATCGCGTCTGACGATGTCAAGTGTGGAGGCATCGGATCAGAGATAGCGGCCAGGGTAGCGGAAGAAGCCTTTGACACTCTAGACGCTCCCATCTTGCGTGTCGCCTCACCGGACATGCCAATCCCGTTTTCGCCAACGCTCGAACAGGCGTACATGCCCAATGCGCAGAAGATCATTGAAGCAGCGAAGAAACTGATTGGGTGAGCTACAGTGATGTTCAGGGTTGCAATGCCCCGTCTGGATCCCGGCATGCAGTCAGGCAAGATAGTCGAGTGGCTGAAAAAGGAAGGAGACCGCGTCGAGAAGGACGTGCCGATTGTCAGGATCGAAGGAGAGAAGACCACTTTCGAAGTGAACTCCCCTGGACCGGGCGTGGTCCGGAAATTCCTGTTTGAGCCCGGCATGGATGTTCAGGTAGGGCAAACGATCGCCTTTGTAGGTGAGCCAAACGAGCCGCTGCCAGTCGAAGCCGAAGCACCGGCCACTCTCGAGCCTGTCGTTGCGCAAGAAGCCTTCGTTGCTCCTCCTGTTGTTTCACGAGTGGCAGAGTCTTCAGCCTCGCCGGTCGCGCGTAAGATGGCCCGAGAGGCCGGCATCGACATTTCGAAGATCAGGGGTTCCGGACCTGGCGGTAGAATAGTTCGTGAGGACATTCAGAGAGCAATCGAGCAGATGAAGGCTCAGCCGGTAGTGGCCGCTGTTTCCGCCCAAGGAGCTAGGGCTGTTCCGGTTGCGAGGACGATCAAACTGGCGGGAAAGCGGAAAGCTACGGCGGAGCGCCTCATGTACGGTTTCCACACGACCGTTCCGGTCACGATCACGATGGAGGCAAGGATGGAAGCGGTCCTTGAGCAGAGAAGAAAGCTTCACAGCCAAACTGGTGAGGAGATCTCCATAACGGCATACGTTGTCAAGGCTGCTGCAAAGGCTCTGGAAGATCACCAGATAATCAACTCGTCTCTTGAGGGAGACGAGCTTCGAATCTATGGTGACATCAATGTCGCTGTGGCGATCAACACGCCTGACGGACTTGTGGCTCCAGTGATACCACAGACGAACAGGAGGTCGTTGTCTGAGGTATCGCGTGACATTCGTGAACTGACAGAACGAGCTGTGCAGAACAAGCTCACCGTTTCAGATCTTACCGGAGGCACATTCACCGTATCGAACCTTGGCGGTTATGGTGTCGATCTCTTTGCGCCAGTCATCAATCCGCCGCAATGCGCAATCCTTGGCTTCGGCCGAACCTCTGAGAGACCCATAGTGGTCGAAAAGCAGGTGCGGGCGGCATCAGTCACGACACTCTCGTTAGTATTCGATCACAGGATCGTCGACGGCGTCCCGGCGGCTCAGTACCTTCAGCGAGTCAAAGAGCTGCTAGAAGATCCGAAGAAGCTCGAATGATCGCCCTTCGTTCGGCAGCTAGGGCGTGATTGCCACTTTGATCGCCGTGCCTTTCTGCATTAGACGTAACGCTGCTTCAACCTCAGTCAGTTTCATTCTGTGAGTGACGAGCGATGCAACCTTCACTTGACCTGTCGAGATCAGCCTCAAGGACTCGTGCACATCACTTGGCGTGTGATGAAATACTCCCTTCAATGTGAGTTCTCCGTAGTGCACTGTGCCCGTGTCAATTGAGGCAGTGCTTCCTGCTGGGCATCCCCCGAAGAGTACGGTCGTTCCCCCTTTCCTAGTCGCCCGTACGGCCAACTCCCAGGTCTCTGGTTTTCCGACAGCTTCGATTGTGACATCTGCTCCGCGGTTGTCTGTCAAGGCCTTCACCTGACTCACAGGATCGCCGGATGTCACCGTCTTGTCCGCACCCAGTTGGGCGACCCTCTGCAACCTCTCAGGGCTCGCGTCGGCGACGACAACGATCCCGGCACCGTGAACTTTCGCAAGCTGCACGTGCAACAGTCCGATTGGCCCAGCGCCAATGACGAAAACGAGATCGCGTGCCTTGATATTGGACAGTTCGATTCCGTGAACTACGCACGCCAATGGCTCAACGAATGCAGCAGCCTCGAATGGGACATCCTTAGGAATCTCGTAGGTGTTCTGCTTCACGATTCGTGCCGGCAGCCGTACATACTCGGCATACGCGCCAGGGGACGAGAATCCGACAAGGGCCTCGTCCAGTCGATCGCACAGGTTTGGTTTGCCGATCCCGCAATAGTAGCAGGACATACAAGGTGCCGAATTCGCAGCTACAACTCTCATGCCCTCCTCAAAGCCTTCGACTTCTTCTCCTACCTTCTCCACAGTTCCGGCAAATTCGTGTCCTATAATAAGTGGAGGAATCGCGAGCCTATGGCCGCGAAGGAACATCTTAAGATCCGTACCACATGTAAGCGCAACATGATTTCGGATCAGCAATTCGCCCCTGCCTATCTTGGGCACGTCGACCTCTTCGACGCGCAAGTCGCCAGGAGCATAGAAACGAGCCGCTTTCAATCGACGCTCACATCCAGAATCTATTCATGAACCATTACTTTCAGGGATGATTGCGCGTCGTCTGCAATTCGAAAGGCCTCCGCAATCTCACTCAAGTGAAACCGATGTGTTATCATGTCAGTCAAACGGATCATTCCGGCTTCCACCATTTCCAAGGCCCTTCTGATCTCATTCTCCGTCGTCGAGTAACTCGGAATCAGCTTGATCTCACGTATGAACACGCCACTTGCATCGCAGGCGAACACACTCCCCTCCGGCGGGATCCCGAAAAGGAGGATCTTGCCACCTTTCCTCACGAGTGGGAAGGAAGCTTGGATCGCCTTCACGTTTCCTGAAGCGACTACTACATTATCAACTCCGCGACCTTCCGTCGCATCTAGGATTTGCTTATTCAAGTCCGCGGCGGCAGCGTTGAACGCCTGATCAGCTCCGAACTTCTTTGCCCACTTCACCCTGGATTCGATCATGTCGGTAGCGATTATTAGGGAGGCTCCTAATGCTCGGAGAAGCTGCACGTACGTAAGTCCCGCAGGTCCTGCTCCAACTATCAAGGTACTATCTTCTTTCCGGATTCCGAGTCTATCCATGCCCCTTATGCAACAACCTGTCGGCTCCGCTAGGGCAGCCTCCTCATAGCTCAGGCCATCTGGAAGCCTGAATACGGCGCCCTTGCTGACGTTCGTCGCGGGTACTCGGAAGTATTCCGCGAACCCACATGGGTCAAGATTGCTCTCGGGAAACTCCTGACAGAGCGTGTGGTCGCCATGCAGACAATAGTAGCAGGTGTGGCATGGTACGTGGTGATGCACGGCGACTCGATCGCCTTCCGAATAGCCCCTTACATCTGATCCAACTTCCTCGATGTCTCCAGCCACTTCATGTCCGAGGACAGGCGGGGTCACTCTCACGCCATGGAGTTTCTCTAAGTCAGTTCCGCAGATCCCGCACGCTTTCATCTTCACAAGAAGCTCTCCGCGCCCAATCCGCGGCGTGTCAACATTGGCAAGCTGAAGTCGGCCCTGAGAATCAACAAGTGCAGCTTTCATGGTGCGGCCAAGTCCCATCTCTAGCTTTGCATCTTGGATAAAGGAACCGCTTTCTTCACAATATCCTCAGGTCTGCATCTGGAAATAAGAGCCCAATCTCAATCAGACAACGCCTCCGGCTCCGCATCGGCTCCGAACTGGGAAGCATTCAAGTACAGGTACCTACACGCAGGCGGCGCGGCAGATGTCCATGCTAGTAGACGTATTGACTGACCCGCAATAGGATGAACGAGCAGTTGTCTTGGTTGGATTCAGCACTCAGCGCGCTCGGAAGGATGGGCTACTTAGGTGCATTCTTGGCGGGTCTGCTCGGTGCGAGTGTGCCGTTCTTTCCATCCTACGTGCTGATTCCTCTGATGGCTACGCAATTGAATCCATTCATCGTCGGTGTTGTCTCAGGTGTTGGCGCGGGAGTTGGACAGTACCTCCATTACTACATAGGGTTTGGTGGAAGATACCTTTTTTCCGCCGAGGGTCGCGCGCGATTGAAGAGATGGCGTGTTAGGTTTGACAAATACGGGGCATGGTTAGTCTTGGCCGTTGCAGCAACGCCACTGACCCCCGATGATGTGATCTGGATACCGTTAGGATTGGTGGGCTATCCAAAAACAAAGGCGCTGCTTGCTGGAATCCTCGGAAAGACCATGCTGAGCTTGGTATACGCATATGCGGGCTACTACGGATGGCCGTTCATAGATCAGTTGCTCAAGGGTTGGGAATTAAGCTAGCTGTCATCGGGGCTGATAACGGTTCAATTGTCAAGCTAGCACGCAAGCACACGGGCCGGATTCCGGATCATCATGTGATTGATCTCTGTGTCAGTCAGTCCATTTCGTTTCATCATTGGTGCGATTGTCCTCAGGATGTGATCGTATCCATAACCACCGTACCTTCTGGTGTACGTCTTTAAGCAGACATCCTGCGAGAGCAGGATGCCGTCTATGTACCCAATGTCGACAAGTCGCTTGACCGCTGCGATCCTCTCGATGTCGCGGGGATGGACAAAGTTCTCTGCTTCAACATAATCCTCTTGCCCGAAACAGTCGAACTCTAGGTATACTCCGTGCTCCGCAACCGTTCTGTGGTATTCGAATGACATGTCTTCCATATCGTCCACGTGGTCCATGATGATCTTGCCCGGATCAACTCCCTCAGACTCAACAGTAGATCAAAATTTGCCCACCTCATACTCTCATCCCTCTCCTTCGATATCAGGGATGAATGACAGGGTCAGTGCCAAGATGGCGTGCAGCTTCAACGTGTCTGCTATGACCCTATCTTCAGAGCGATTCAGCATGACCCACAGGTTGTAAAGAAGAATCGCGAGGTAGAAGTATAGCTTCCTCACGGCATGTAGCTTCGATGTTGTCTTTGCCAGGAACTTGTTTATCATCCTGTACGATGTTTCTATTCCCCACCTCTTCCTGAATAGCTTCCTGACCCTCTTTGCATTCAGGTCCGTGTTTGTGGCGAATACGAAGAGCCTTCTCTTCCCGCTCCTGTCCCTTCCGTTGATCGCTACGATTCTGAACGTGGCCTGTTCGTCCTCTCTCCTCCTATGCCCCCTTGTCCT